>Ga0210037_1000242_pt1 | contig 45555 bp, 43 predicted proteins | sample CryGey08umfilter_3_FD_185451 | JGI IMG/M metagenome (GOLD analysis project Ga0210037, IMG submission 185451) | Groundwater microbial communities from aquifer in Utah, USA - Crystal Geyser 4/9/14 0.8 um filter (SPAdes) (version 3) | ecosystem: Environmental > Aquatic > Deep subsurface >...
GATGTCCTTCAGCCAGTCATTTTCTGGCAGTATTTTCGTGTTTCCCATTGTTTTCAAGGTGCTCGTCTACTGTCAACTATACACTGACCCAGTGCAAGTATTAGCCATTCCTCCGAGAATGAGGTAACGTGGGAGTGTCGCAACAGAAAGGCGCACCATGGCCACCCCATCGCGGATGGTCGTCTAATCCGCCCTTAAAAATGCCACAGGCGGCATCCAATCGGATGCCGCCTGTGGCATTTTAACAATGGACACGGCATCAATTATATCTTCCCCACTAGATCAAGTCCCGGCTCAAGATCATCGTCACCCGGTTTCCAACTTGCCGGGCATACATGTCCCGCGTGCTCGGAAACATATTTTGCCGCCTGTAATTTTCGATACAGTTCCGCGGCGCTTCGCCCGATATCATTATGGTTGATCTCCAATGATTTCAAAACGCCTTCGGGGTCAATAAGGAACGTTCCGCGAAGCGAAACACCTTCTTCATAAATATACGTCCCGAACATTTTTGATAATTCTCCCGTACGGTCGGCAATCATCGGATAGGTAACCTTCCCTATCGCTTCCGAGGTATCGTGCCATGCTTTGTGTACCTCAATGGTGTCCGTACTTATCGACAAAATTTCCGCGCCCTCTTTTTGGAACTTCCCATAGTAATTTTGCATTTCCTCCAATTCGGTAGGACACACAAACGTGAAGTCTTTTGGATAAAAGAAAAGTATGAGCCATTTTCCCCGATAATCAGACAGGTTGATCTTCTTCTCCTCATCGTTATGATAGGCAGACAGATCCATATCGGGGACAGTGTCCCCTATCTCGATCGTGTATTCTCCCCACTGATCATGCGCGCCGCACCCATCGCACGCGCCAGTGCAATTGCCACACATGTCTTTTTCATCTTTATTCATGATATTTTTAGAAAATTAAATTGATAAGCCATTTTGATGATTGGTAAAAATCATACTACCGTATATTATAGAGAGATGCAAGAAACAGAAAAGAAATTGAACGAAAGACCGAAGATCCTTGCAGTTATTGGTCAAACCGCGTCCGGCAAGAGCGATCTAGCGGTCGTGTTGGCAAAAAAATTCAATGGAGAAGTGGTGTCAGCTGATTCGCGACAGGTGTATCGTAGAATGAACATCGGCACCGGAAAAATAACAAAAAAGGAGATGCGGAGCGTCCCCCACTATCTGCTCGATGTTATAGATCCTCAGTCAACATTCACCGTTGCGCGGTATAAAAAGCACGCTGAGAAAGCGATACACGGTATTCTGCGACGTGGCAAGTTGCCGATACTGTGCGGAGGTACCGGATACTATGTGCAAACAATTACTGGTGGCACGAATATCCCTTCGGTAAAACCCAACACTGCTCTGCGGAAACGCCTTGAATATGCGGGAACGCCGGAACTTTTCGCCATACTAAAACGACTCGATCCGCGGCGCGCGGGAGAAATTGATCAACACAATCGCCGACGACTCGTCCGTGCCATCGAGATTGTAAATTATCTCGGGGTTGTGCCGTTAATAGAAAATACCCCGCGCTATGACGTTCTCTCTATCGGAATCAAGACAAACGACCAAATACTCAAAGAAAAGATCGCGACGCGGCTCCATGCGCGCATTCGACACGGCATGATAGCGGAAGCAAAGCGTTTGCACGATGATGGTGTGTCATGGAAACGAATGGAAGAAATTGGACTTGAATATAAACATCTCGCACTCCATCTGCAAGGAAAATTATCGCGCGAAGAGATGGAACGGCAACTCACCGCCGCGATCTGGCAGTATGCAAAACGCCAAAAGACGTGGTTCAAACGCGACAAAACAATTCACTGGATCAACGCAAAAGAAATAAAGGAAGTAGAGCAGTTGGTGAAAGGATTTCTTAAGTAAGAGGTTGTTTTTCGCAACAGTGCTTTCATGCGGGCGCTCGGGGAATTGGCGTCAGCTCACATCAATCCCGCCGAATGCGGGATTGTGTGGCTCCTGCCCGGACTCGCCTGTCGCAAAGCGACATGGCTCCGTCTTTCAATTCCCTACGCGAGGCAAGTAGTTGCCTCGCTCATCGCCCTTTACGCTTAAAAAGCGCCGTTGTTGATGCTTTCATGCGGGCGCTGAGGGAATTGAACCCCCGACCGCGGTTTTGGAGACCGCTATTATGCCACTTAACTAAGCGCCCAGAAACTGTTTCGAATTATAGCAAAGCACTGGACGAAAAACTACTTTTTCGCTTCCTTATGAACCGTATGCTTTTTACACCACCGGCAATGCTTCTTAAGTTCAATCTTACGCTCAACGCTTTTTCTATTCTTTCGGCTCCAATAGTTGATCCGTTTGCAATCATGACATGCCAATTTTATTAGGTGATCTTGTGACATAAAAGTATCTATATTCTTGCGCCGACATACGGCTAATCCACACTAGAGTAATATAAACAGACTAAAAAAGCAACTATTTTGTTATCACGGGAGATATATACGCTTAATGAGCGGATTGATCCGTGTTACCACCTCATAATTGATCGAGTCTGACATTCGCGCCAAATCGTCGACGGTAACATGCTTCCCGTCCTGCTCGCCGATAATGACAACTTCGTCCCCGGGTGCCGCTTTTGGCACATCCGTAACATCAAGTACAACCATATCCATCGAAACACGACCGACAACGCGCGCGCGGCGCCCTCGCACCAGCATTGACCCAACACTCGAAAACACTCGCGAATAACCGTGCCAATACCCGATCGGGACGACCGCGATTTTTGTCTTCCGCTCAAGCGTTTCCGTCAGATCATACCCAACACCCATACCCGCTTCAAGTTCTTTTGTTTCGCCGATAATAGTCTTCCATGAGAGTATCGGAGCAAGCGAAAATTTCCGACTCGCAAACGCCTCAACCTCTTTGGATGGCCAAAGACCATACGACCCGATCCCGATACGCACCATGTCAAAATGCGCTTCTGGAAAGAGAACGGCACCCGATGTTGCGGCGGCATGGGTGACCGGCACAAGACCGAGACGTTTGAATTCATTGATCCATTGTTTGAGAAGAGCAATCTGCCCGACGGTATAGGCGGGAAAAGAGGGATTCTTTGCTACGGCAAAATGAGTATAGAGTCCCTCAACGGCAAGTTTGTTTTTTTTACCAGTAACAAGACGCATTACGTCAGGAAGTTCACCGATGAGAAAGCCTTGCCGATGCATTCCCGTATCAACTTTGACATGAAGATTCGGACATTTTTCGGAAGGATATCGGGCAATCTCTTTCAGAGCCGCCATATTTGAAACCGTGATGCTTATGTTATATTTTCGCGCTTCAGCGATCCTACCATCCAGCGTATGCCCAAGCACAAGAATCGGCGCGCCAACCCCTTCACGACGTAGAGCAATACCCTCAACAATAGAGTCAACCCCAAGCCAATCAACGCCGATTGTCACGATCTCTTTCGAAAAAGAGATGAGGTCGTGCCCGTATGCGTTCGATTTAACAACCGCCATCAAACTGCACGTCTTAGGTATAACAGAGCGAAATATTTTGTAATTGTGCGCTATCGCTTTTCGGTCGATCTCAATCCACGTCCGCAGTTCATTTTTCGTTTGTTTTGCGCCATTGAGAAGCATAGTGTCCTTGATTGTAGCAAAAAAAATCCCCCCGTGCCATTTGCGGCAACGATGGGGGGCGAACCTGGGCGACCTCTACCAAAAGAGCGGGAGGGGGGATGGGACCGCGCATCGGGATAGAGACCGTCCCAGGTCCGCCATATAGGTCGATGAGAGGCGGAGGAGGAACTCATCAACCTATATCTACTATAAATTTTACTCGACTTTTTTTATTTGTCAACCCCCTGTTCTCAACACCGACATTTGCCCCGTAAATGTCGGGCATCTACAGACAGGACACGTGAATTCTGGTCTACAGTGCATCTGTAATTAGTATCGTTTCCATAGAGAATCTTTTTTAATGCTTATTCCCAAATCAACTCTTTGTCTATTAGATATTTCAGCAGGCGCGTTCATTATTAAGTCTTTACCATCGCCAGTCTTCGCGAAAGCAATCACTTCTCTTATATTTAGTTCTTGTTCAAGAATCATCATGAGTCTATCGAAACCCCACGCAATGCCTCCATGGGGGGGAGCCCCAAGTTCCAATGCTTTCAACATATGGCCAAAATTATTTTCTATTCTCTCATTGTTGTAACCCATAATTTCGAAAGTAGTTCGGAGAGCGGAAGGTTTGTGGTTCCTTATGCTTCCACCCCCAATTTCAAGCCCATTCAAAGTAATGTCGTATTGCGTGGTAAGAATTTCTCCAATACTCTCTTTGCTCATAAATTTTTCAAAATCTTCGTCTCTTGGTTTTGAAAAAGGATTGTGAGTGAACGTCCACTCGCCGGTGCCATCAACATTATCTTCTCCTGTCTTTTCAAACATGGGAAAATCTACAATCCAAAGAAATGCAAGAAGATTTGCGTCTGTCTTGTCTTCTCTTATATCAGGTCTGTCATTTCCATACTTCCCCATTGCTTCTTTATAAGGCATTCTCGGAAAGGGTATTTGTTGTATTCTTTTTTCAGGATAATATTTTTCTACAATAGAAATCAATATTTTCTCATTTAGCTGAATAATATCTTCTTCGGTAACAAAAGACATTTCCATATCAAGCTGGGTAAACTCAGGTTGCCTGTCGCCACGAGTATCTTCATCTCGCATACAGCGTGCAAATTGAAAATACTTTTCAAAACCACTAACCATTAAAAGTTGTTTATATTGTTGTGGAGATTGAGGAAGAGAATAAAAGCTTCCTTTGTAAATTCTACTTGGCACAACATATGAACGAGATCCTTCGGGCGTCGGTGCAGATAAAAGGGGCGTTTCTATTTCTAAAAAGCCATCTTTTTCAAGATAATTTCGAATGAAATTTTGAATTTTAAATCTATTTGCAATATTTTTGTGCATTCTGTCGCTTCGTAAATCCAAATATCTGTATTTAAGACGAATAGATTCGTTCACCTCTCTAGTATCACCACTAATCGGGAACGGCAAAGTTGCCGATTCATTTAAAACATTGATGTGCAAAATCTCAAGTTCTATATCTCCATTTAGTATTCCTGATTTTTTATTTTTCTCGGGTCTTTCATTAACCTTTCCGGTAATTTCAACTACAAATTCTTCTCGTAGAGTTTTACCAATCTCCATTGCGTTACTATTCGGCAATATCACACCTTGTATGATGCCTGATGTATCACGAAAATCCAAAAAAATCATTTTCCCTTGATCACGACGAACATTTATCCAACCATAAATAATCACCGTTTCCTGTTTTTTTTCTGATAATTCATTTATGTAGGTTCTTTGCTTCATAATTTTATTTCATTAAAACATCAAGCGAAACGCCCAAGGCGTCCGCAATTTTTTTAACCGTACCAATGGTAGGGTTAGGCGTTGAACCAGCCTCTATTTTAGCAATAGTATGAAAAGCCAAATTTGACTTTTTCGAGAGGACATCTTGAGAAATACCGAGTTTATTTCGGTGTTTCTTTATATTGTCCCCAATTATGGATTTTTTGTTTGACATATTCGTGTATGTTTTACTGTTATAGTTAGTATGTATATAAAATCTTAACTATATACAAGTTAGTATATGAAATATTTACCATTCAGTCAAACAAAAATAGTGAGCTCTCTTTTAGAATTGCTCGCCTGCGCTATCGCTCCGGTGACAACCTCGCAGAAATTTCCCCCTACAATTTTTCTTTTGCGCGCGCCCCCTGAAAAAAAGGTAAGGGAAATTTCTACTCGGTTCCGCCCTCCAAGTATTCGGGCGGGATGGGACGACGATTTCCCGGAGGATCCCTGATAGGTGGAGGAAGACGCGATAAGGAATTCATCCACGACCTGGGCGACGGCATGAGCCGCTCAAAAGCATCGACTACGAGGCCATGTAATCGATTACGATAGAGCCCGCGTCGTCTAGCTGTCAAGAGTTATCCACACAACATCTTGACGGCAAAAATCCAGGGGTGTACGATGGGATAGTTCCTCAAAAGGGAACAACCCCATCGGTCCCCCGCCCACAAAGGCAGGGGACCATTTTTTTGTACAACTCCCCCATATACGACATCGCAAGTCGTATATGGGGGAGTTTAAAAAGAATACCGCCTTGCGTCATAGACGCAAGGCGGTATTTGTTAGTACACTTTTTTGTCCTTATCCGCGCGATGTTGGAATCCTCCTTTGAAAGAGGAACCTCACACGCGGCCATGGCAGACGCTCTTTTGGAATTCGCCTTTTGGCGAAACCTCAAACGTTTGCTCGGACGAAACTACCCTACCGCACCGTCGCGGCGAACTCGTGAACAACCGAATCGTCCTGGATGACGATTCCGAGGTGCCGCCGCGAGGTGGCGGAACGGCGCAAGCTTCCCACGACGTTCTTGGGAAGCACCGGCTCGTCCGAGCCGGCGAGAAGGAGTTTCACCTCCTCACTACGCGGATCGATGGGGATCCGCACGATCGTCCCCCCGTCTCCCCTGGTCATGTCGCCAGGGAGGCGGAACGAGAACGCCATGCGATCAACCTCGTCCGCGATTGTCGCATGTGCGTCAATCGCGTCCCGCAGGTCATCCTGCAGATCCGCCATTGCCCTATCGGCCTCGGCGAACAGCGCTTCGGCCTGGTCGGCGCGCTTCGCGGCCTCTTTTGCGTGGCCGGCAAGTCCGCGTGCGGTCTCCTCAACGCCCTTCCGCACATCACGCTGATGGAGCGCGATGATGCAAAGAAGAAGCGTGGCGGCGAAAAGCCATCCTTCCGGGGCCGTGAAGCCCCGGATTCGCTCGATCGCCGTCGCCACAGTCAGTGGCGGATTCACGGGGGGGATGACCTCCGAAAGAATCTTGTCGATCCCCGCGGCGATCACGGCAAGGCGCGTCGAGAGCGCGGACATGTGCGTCTCGATGCCGTCAAACCGCGCGATCGCGGCGGCGAGCGCGTCCTTTAAAGCCGCGACCTGCGACTCAAGGTCGGCGACCTGCGCTCGCGCGGCAACAACAATCGGCAGAGCCGCGACATCAAGTGGCTCCATGTTGGCGAGCGCGTAACTCACCGCGCCCCCTGCCCGCCGCTCAAGCACGACATTCGCGGGCAGGGTGACGGTGTTTGGCGGCACCACTGACCCGTCAGCCATGCGGACGACGTACGTCGTCCCGACGGCTCCGGGTCGTGCCGAAGCCATCCACACGCCAGCCGAGAGGTGGCGAAACGCCTCGTCGGAACAATCCGCCATGGCGTTTACGACACAAAACTCCTCGAGAAACTCCTCGAGGGTGACGTCAGGACGGTAAAACTGGTTCCAGATGTCCCACGCCGTTCCCCCCGGCTGGAGCTCGTACTCCTCAACTGAACGGATAACCAAGTTATCCGTCGAAGGAGCGGCGATGGCGCTGTCCGCGATGGCTGGCATATCATGCATCACTACGAGTACTGCGACGAGTACTGCGACGATCATTTTCATCTTCTCTCCTTGTTGTGGTCTCACGACTTCGCGTGAGACCTATTGATGTGGCGAGCACGCGAGCACGTTTTTCGCGGTTCGCGGTAATTCTTTGCTCCTTCTTTTGGCTTTTGGAAGTGGTTGTAAAAGTCCTTCTCTCCTGTATTCATTGCAACGGCGGACAAGGGAGTTTTTTCCCTCAAATCCAGCCATTATTGGCATATTTCAACACAATAACGCAATAATCGTGCTTTCGTAATCTCGGTTCTTTCTACCCTAAATCAATCATTTTGTCAATCCGTAGCTATAAAGGTCCGACCTTTATAGCTATATTCAAAAAAAGGCCCTGCGTCGAGAAATATGCTCGACACAGGGCCGGAAAAGAACTTCAGTGGGGAGCGACAATCCCCTGCGCGACGGAATGGTCCGTCGCGGCGACTTGCCCGACAACGTTGCCGCTCCCGCCCACATTGGACGTTTGGACCGTCCCGCCCGGCGCGACAATGTGCGGGCCGTTGTTGTTGGTGGTGTTGTTGTTGACCACTCGATTGACCACCGAGTGGTCACTTTGGTCGACGTCGGCAGTCGCATCCGACGTCGAATTTGACGAGCTGGAGCTATATGTATGCGCCATGCTCGCCCCGCCGGTCGCGTTGATTGTGGGGTTTGCCGTCGCGTTTCCGCCAATGCCCCCCGCGCCGCCGGAAGCGGTATTGGTCGAACTGACCACCGTCGGACCGGTGTAGCTCGTCCCGCCAGAACCACCCTCAGCGGTGGTGCTAATATCACCGACTCCGGACGAGCTGGTACTGCCGGCAACGTTGACCGCTCCGGTCGTAGCACCGCCCGCCGTGTTGGTGTTCTCAACCCGCACCGCGCCTGGCGCAACCGCCACATCGCCACCGGCAACATCGCCGACATTGCCGCCGTGGCTCGTCGAAGACGAGTTTGGGTTCGCGGTAACACTCACCGCGCCGCCCGTCATGACGCCGCCGTTTTGCGTTGGGCTGGCAACCGCGCTGACCGCGCCGTCGGCGAGATTGACGTTCGCGTCACCGCTCGTCGCGGAAACACCGTCAACCGATCCGCCGGTTGAGTTCGCGGCGCCGCCTTCCCCACCAGTGGCAGTTTGGTCCTGCGCCTGCGACTGGTTACCGCCCTCGTTCGTGAGGGTGGTACTCGCGTTATAGGTCGGCGGAGCAAGGTTTGTCCCGAACGCACGCGCCGCTTCCACGTTGCCCGTTGCGATTGCCTCCGCCGCCTGCACATTACCGCTCGCGGTCGCTTGCGCGGCGCGTTCAGCACCTTTGGCGATTTCCCGCGCGGCAGTCGCGTTGCCGAACGCGGTCGCGATTGCGGCACCGGCGCCGACACCGAAGCCGTCAACCATCGACTGTCCCCAGCCAACGCCCCCGAAACACGCCTGCCCGATGGGGATGTCGCGCACGAACGTGTAGGTACACGTTCCCTTGGCACCCCCGTCAAATCCGGTCCCGGTGTCAACCACCATGGACCAGACTCCATATTTTTCGGCGATGTTCGCCCCCGGCCCCCCAACCTTGGGGACAACGGTTGTTGAGTGCGCACACGCGCACAGACAACACAACGAGATAAGAGAGATAAGAACTTTTTTCACTCCTTCTCCTTTCCCTCGACATCGACATCGAGGACTTGATACGATTCCTGAATCACCGTAATTGGCGATCCAGTATGGGACACGACGACCGAGCCGGTGTCAATCCATGCTCGCCAGCGCGGATACACCGATCCCTCCGTTCTCACCGTCCTGATCCGGTAGCGTTTTGGCAACGGCGGATCAGGACGATACTCCGGAGGCGGCTCTTCCGTGACCTCGTCTTCGCTTTCTCCCTCATCTTGCAAAACGTGAATCACGTTTCCGCAATAGAGCGAAAAGGCGGGGGTGCCGGCAATATAGGCGAATATCTCGCCCGGGTCGCACGGCGCGACGTCCTCACGGTGCCATATGCCAAACTCTCCGGCGTCGTTCACGCGCTCGATTTCGGGGACGTTTCCTTCCGTCCACGAGCACGTCTCGACGGACGTTATCGCCGCTTCGAGTTCCTCGCGTGACGAAAGCAGGTGCCCCTGCCTCCTTAACCGCTCAAGGAACTGCGGAAGCGTCACGTAGACACTCACGCCGGGTGTTCCCGACTCGATATCGTCGAGAAGCTCGGCAACGCTCGTCCGAGCCGTTCGCCACACGAACGGATGCCACGTGTCGGACCCGCGTGCCCTGGCCGGGACAAAAAACGTCACCGTGAAGCACAGACAACACAACGAGATAATCTTCTTCACTCTTTCTCCTTTGCTGGTTTACCCCAATATAATTCAGGGTTTTTTGTTAATATACTCTGGCGGAAACACTACCACGCCGATGAGAACTGTCAATATCTGTAGGTAATGTGCATGCACCGTATGAACATACACTAGGGACTTTCGTCTTCATCATTATAACCACCAACCAATTGAGAAAAACGCCGTTAAAGAACGATGAAATCGTGCTTGACATGCTCAGCGCGACGCGATCGGCATCATTATCTTGATAAATCTCGGAGCAACCCCGCGCAAACTTTTTTTATTATAATTGTATGCGGCTATGTAAAGTTATGGTAGTGACAAAAAGCGCGTAGTGGACAATAATCAAAAACACGCCATTGGCATAGGGGGTAAAATTTGACAAAACAAAGGAAGAAACGTAGTATCTTATCAGAGGAGACCCTGTAACACAACCCGAGGGGAAAGGAGGTTCCCATGGAAAACATCATGACGATCGTGGTGGGGGGAGCGGTGGTGGCGGTTGCGATGTCCTGCTTTATCAAGTTGCAGGAGATCGCAAAGTCGGCGGAGTGCCGACAAAGCACCCGGCTTCCGTGCCGAGTGGTACGGACGCTGTTCGCGTAAGTTTCAAAGCCCCGCATCGTGTTGTCCGATAGGACACCGGTGCGGGGCTTTCTCTTTGCCTATAGTACTTGACAGAAATCATCATTACAACAATAATATAAGCAGAAAATTTTTTCCCTCATCTAACCTCATCATAAGGAGAAACGAAATGAGCTCGCATAAGAAGATTTTTGCATGCGGAGCGCTCATCGTCTTCGCCTTATGTGTGGAGACGCGAGCGTATTCCGCCGACGACATCGTCGAGATCACCTACGCGGGCGAAGTTGAGGCGGTGATCGGAGAGGTCGCCGAGGATATTAACGGCAAAAAACTCTGCCTCATCGCCGTGCGTATCAGGGATGGCGTGGTGATCCGTGATGCGTTTTATGTAGTACACGAAACGGTCAAGGCGGAGATCGCACGTCTGATCTGCGACGCGCGCTACCTCAGCGCCATTGATCCGGATGTGCAGAGTTCCATCCGAACAAATATCGGAACGATAGCAAGGTTGCTGTCGCCTGATGAGGTTAAGATGATGCGACGCCCCCTGGTGTACGGCAACTGGAACGGACACCAGAAAGCCCTGAAGTTCGCTGTCGCCCGATTGGTGAGTATTGTGCGCTCGGGAGGCAGAGTTTTCGTTTCCTGCAAGATATTCCCGGAAACGAAAAACCACGCGGCGATAGCGTGGATACAAGACATCGAGGTTGGTGGGAGAACGTACGTTCTCACCGACTAGCGCGGACGCGGGCAATGGAGATAAAACTTCGTTGCCCGCCTTTTTGCAAGAAATCTACTCCTATTCATACCGCAGAGCCTCGATAGGGCTCTTCTGCGATGCCTGTCGCGCCGGATAAATACCGAACACAAGTCCGACCGCCACGGAAACCCCAATCGCAAGAAGTGCGGCGGAAAGCGGAAGTGTGAAACCCCATGAAGTCCCTACCGTGATAGAGAGTACAAGAGACGCCGCCAAAGAAAGCAGCACACCGCCGAGAATACCAATCAGTCCGCCGGAGAGCGTCAAAAGGACCGACTCGACCAAAAATTGCGAGAGAATGTCGCGATTTGTCGCACCAAGCGCTTTTCGCAAACCGATCTCGCGAGTACGCTCGGTCACGGATACTAACATAATGTTCATAACACCGATCCCGCCGACCACAAGAGAGATGGCGACGACCGACGAAAGGAACGCGGTCAAAACACCAATGATCGTACTGATTTGGTCAACCAGACCTTGTTGTGTTTCGATGAAAAAATCGTTCTCGCCGGAATCAGGAATTTTGTGCGAAGTGCGAAGTGTTGCTTCTATGTCACGGACCGTTTGCGCCACCACGTCGGGACTCTCCGCACGCATCATGATCTCGTGATAATAGGTGATACCGAGTAAATATTTTTGCGCGGTCGTGTATGGAATCACGATCGTTTCATCAACATTAAGGAATGCCGCTTGCCCGTGCGATTCAAAAACACCGACAATTCTAAAATTTTTATCCTTGATTCTAACGTTTTTCCCGACGGCGGACTCGATACCAAAAAGTTCTTCTTTCACTTTCGCGCCAATAACCGCGACATTGGCGTTCGCGCGAATCTCATCTTCGCCAAAAAGAATTCCCTCGACGGGATAGACTTTGAACATCCTGCTTAAGAGCTCCACCGACCATCCGAATGTTGTCGGACGATAGGTTTCACCGCGATAGGAAGCGGTTCCGGACACGATGACCGCCGGAACGATTTCAACCAGATCGGGAACATTGCTTTTCTTTTTGAGCGCCGCGACATCGGCGTCTTTGAGCGAATCGGCAAAAAGCGTGTCGGCAAAATCGGACGGACCGGTTGGTTCTTTCCCGGGACGAACGACGATCGTGTCGGCACCCATCCCCCCTATCTGATCAAGGATCAATTTTTCAGCGCCTTTCCCGATCGAAACGATCAGCATGATCGAAGCGACTCCAATGACTATCCCAAGGATAGTGAGCAGTGAACGAGTTCGGTGCGTCCAAACGGATGTTCCGGCGGTTGTGAAAAGATAGCGCAGTTTCATATTATTTGACAAAATGGCGATTGATACTTTTTGTATCTTCTCTTACTTTCCGATCATTCTCGATACGTCCATCGGCAAGTGTAATTATTCGCTGTGCGTATTCAGCAGTGTATGTCTCGTGCGTAATAAGAATTATCGTTTTCCCTTGGTGGTGCAAGTTTTCAATGATACCCATTACCTGCGCGCCGGATTTTGAATCAAGATTACCAGTCGGTTCATCGGCGAAAACGACCGCCGGGTTGTTGACCAGCGCGCGCGCGATGGCAACGCGCTGTTTCTCCCCGCCAGATAGGTCCGATGAATGATATCCGATTCGGTGAGAAAGCCCGACTGAATCAACCGCGTGGCGAGCCATCTCGTCCCAAAGTTTTTCGTGAACATCGGAATACAAAAGTGGAAGTTTGACATTTTCAATCACGGTCGCTTTTGCCAGAAGATTGAACGATTGAAAGACAAACCCCATTCGCTTGTTCCGCACTCGCGCGAGCTCGTTCGAAGAATAGTCATCTATTGTTTTCCCGTCGAACCGGTACATTCCTTCCGTGTTCCTGTCCAAAAAACCAAGCACATGAAGCAGTGTCGATTTCCCTGAACCGGAAGGGCCCATAATCGAAACAAACTCTCCCGCATTGATTGTAAACGACGCTTCCCGCAACGCCTGAGTTTCAACCTTTCCGGTGTGGTATATTTTCCCTACGTTTTGTGCTTCGATGAGCGCCATAAGAGATTAGACACTACCGGCTGGTCGGAGTGATGATCACATGGTCGCCTTCTTCGACACCGGTTATAATCTCGACTCTGCCATGGGAATCGAGTTTCCCGGTCTTGACCGGCACAGTGTCAACAATACCGTTATCTCGCATGATCCGTACCGCTTTCCCATCACTGTGCGAAAATATGGCACGTGCGGGAACCGATATCACCCCCTCGCGCCGGTCCACGATAATATCAATATTTGCCGTCATCCCCGACCATATACGCCCGTCATTGTCATCAAACTCCAGGATTGCCTTATAGGTCGGAACACCTTGAATAATCACTTCAGCAGGATCGACTGAAACAATAGTCGCGCCAAAGACAACGCCGTTGTACGCGTCAAGAGCGACATCCGCGTGGTCTCCCGTAGAAACATTGATAACATCAACTTCGGGAATATGAGCTTCAATTTTGAATCTTTTATCCGAAATAATCGAAACAACCGGCGTACCGACAGGAATAATCTCGCCCTGTTTCGCGTCTTGCGCAGTCACGATACCATCCATAGGAGATCGAAGGATGGTCTTCGCTATCTGCGCTTTGATATTTTCCATATTTGCTTGCGCAGATCGTACCCGCGCATCCTGCGCGGCCCGGTCTTCCGCCGTGGCAGGAGCTTGTGTTAGAGTCAACTCGTTGAGAGAAAGAGAGAGGTTTGACTCAGTCGATAAAAGTTTTTCTTCGGCTGATGAAAGATTGACAATGGCGGCGTTGATATTCGTCCGTGCCATCGACACGTCGGATTTATAGCCATCAATGGCCGCTTGGGATAAGGAGGCATTCGCGGTGAGACCGTTCGTCGCAAGCGCAACCGTATCAAGAAAATCTCTGACTTGCTCAAGATCACGCTGGGATGCGGTGGTAAAATCGAAAAGAGCGCTGTCGGTCGAGATGGAATCGATCAAAGCACCCCATGACGCAAACATCCCCTCGATGACAAACCTTCTCCACTCAACGTCAACCTTGATCGAGTAATCAACGGCGTATTTGAACTTTGGCTCCGAGCTCTTGGCGTTGTCAAATAATTGGTCGACATTATTGCGTACCGCGTCGTCCGCTTTCGCGTATGCGTCACGCAACTTGTTCGCAACATCTGTTTTTGCGGCCTCACGAGCAACGCGCGCACTCTGAACCTTCGCCTCCGCAACGCCGATTTCTTCGAGACGCGCGCCTCTAGTAAGCTTGTCGAGGCGGGCCATTTCTTCTTGAGATGCCGCTGTGGCTTGACCGAGCGCCGCCACAAGTTCCGATGAATCAATGCTAACAAGTGATTGCCCCGCAATTACTCGATCGCCGACATGCACATGCACATTCGTAGCTCTACCGCCCTTTTCAAAGCCGAGAGAAACGTCGCTGGACGGTTTCACGCGTCCGGTAACACTCACGTCAAGAACAAAATCACTCTTCTTCGCAACCTCGAGGTCGTACGCCGTCCCCGTGCGGCTTGAACGAAAGACGAGGAACGCGGCAACAGCGATAATGACGATCACGATTCCGATGAGTGATTTTCGCGGGACACTCAAAGTCATAATATATTTTTTTATCAGCATAAACACACTATGGAAAATAATTGCGGGAGGTCCTATTCCGCGTTGAGAATCGCTTCGATCTTCGCTTGAACCATCTCAAATGTTTCCGCGCCATCAATCGCGCTTTTCGGGGTACCGTCGGAAGACAGGATCACGCTATACGGCGTACCGCGAGCCCCGGAGAGAACAGCGTTCTGTATGCTATTACTTATCTTGTTTTGATAAATGTCGGCATTGGAAATACAGCCGTCAAATTGTTGTCGACTAATCCCCACATCTTCCGCCATGCCCGGAAGAAGCGCGAGGTCGAGACCATTGTTCGACGGCGTAACTTCAAAGATATTATCAAGATATCGCCAAAATGCGTCTTCGCCGGCAAGCGTCGCGACACATTCGGTGGCGACCGCTTCCGCAACCGCTTTTGAGTGCAAATTCTGTATCGGGAAGTGGCGATACACCCATGCCACCTTGCCGTCTTTCCCATATACATCCATTATCCGGTTCATTGTGTTATGGAACACCTTGCAATAAGGACATTCAATATCGGAATATTCGACGATCTTGACTGGGGCATTCGGATTCCCAATGACATGATCCTCCGCGGTGATCGGGGTTACGTTTGTAATCGATGGCTGTTGTGTCAGCCCAGTGGTGACGGGTTGTGCATTGTTCGCCACGGCATTTGCCTGATTATTGCCAGTCGGCGCGTTCGTGGCGGAAGAATACCATATTGCTCCGGCGACAAAGGCGCCCGCTATGACAATAGCCAAAGGAACAAGAAAAGTAGTGCCCGTGCTGGTTCTTTCATTTTCCATAATAAAATATCGTGGATAAGTTTTTAATGACATTCATTATATACCAAAATCTCATAAAAATCCACTCTCCACCTTCTTTCGTTAATAGTTACCTTATGGAGAACATGATACAATAACAGAAACCATGATCAGAGAAAAGGTGCAAAACGGCTTCACGTTGATTGAGCTCTTGGTGGTCATAGCGATCGTTGGGATCTTGGCATCGGTTGTACTCAGCAATATCAATCTCTCCAGAGAAAAAGCGAGAATCGCGAAAGCGAAGGCGGAATTGCGGCAAGCACGAAGCGCGATTGCTCTGCTCGAGGACGACACCGCGAAATGACCAAATGGATGTCCTCCCGCCACAGGCGCCAATCCTGAAGTCGCGCTTGATGGCGCGCAGGCCGCATAAAACAAATACCGGCAGTTCAAGACAACGGCGGCGGATGCGAATGGACGGCAACTGATGTCGCCGCGTGGAAAGGTCCTTATATGGATACGCCGATTGACCCGTGGGGAAATTCATATGTGTTTGATCCGGATTATCACGCTGACCCAATCACTGACGTGCGAGAGGATTGCCCGATAGCGGGAAGCAATCCGGGTGTGCCGTCGATTGTCGTGGTTTACTCACCGGGACAAAATGGCTCGGCGATAAACGATTACGACTGCGACGATATCCTTTATCCGCTATATTAAAACTCACTAGCAAAATCTTTCACATCAGCAAGTACATCGCCCGGATGTGTCGCAGGTTTCACTTTTTTGTAATGCTTGAGGATCGTGCCGTCTTTCCCGATGAGAAATGAATCGCGCCTAACACCCATATATTTTTTCCCGAACATTGACTTCTCCACCAGCACGCCGTAACGATCGGCGATTTTTCTGTCTTCATCCACCAAAAGCGGGAAATCGAGCGAATTCTTTTTGCAGAATTTTTGATGCGAGACGGCACTGTCGGCGCTCACCCCGAGCAACCGCACTCCGAGTTTTTCCAATTCCTTACCCACTTTTTGAAATTCAATCGCCTCGACCATGCATCCCGGCGTCATGTCTTTCGGGTAAAAATAAAGCAAAACCATTTTCCCGCGATAATCGGAAAGTCGGTGAATCACGCCATTGTGGTCCGATAATTCAAATTCAGGAGCTTTTTTGAGGATTTTTTCGTTTGTCACAGATACTGCAATTCTTCTGCTGATGGAGGATTCAAGACATCGGTAAATTCATATATATCACTTAAAACAATAACCTTGGGAAAACAAAACGAGAGCTGTATCGCGGCAATCCCGCGAGGAACAAGAATTGCCTTTATGATGCCGCCGGCTTCTTTGCACTTATCGAGGTCGATGTCGTATCGTATGATTCTTATCGTGTAATCGGGACAAACATCGGAGCAAGGAAAAACAACTCGTACAGGAATTCCGTGATGGGAGCCGATGATCATCCTCTTTCCCCACATTTTTTCTTTACTAAATCGCGCTTGAGCATAACTTAAAAGTTCCTCATCGGATAGTTCTGATGTCCCGTCATAAAGTGCTCCATTTTTATAGTCCATAAACATCCATGCCGCCATAACAACCATGACGACCGCGACGAATGAAATTACAACTTTTTTGTTCATGCTTTTTTGCTATTTCGTAATTCAAGATAAGATAAGACGAAGCAACATATCTCTCCCCTCTCCCGTTTTTGCGGAAAACGGCACAATGTCGTAATCGGGAATGCCGGCCGTGATGGACAGTTCTTTTTTTAATCGATAACGGACACTTTGTTTTGCTTTGTCGATTTTGTTTGCCACCAGTATAACACGGTGGTGATTCTCACGCAAAATATCGAGCATGTCGCGATCAAGCGGAGTTACGCCGACATTCGCATCAACGATAAGCGCCACCGCGGCGGGTTTCACTCCCGCGTCAACCAAGTACCAGATCATCATCTTGCGCAATTTTTCACGCTTCTTTTCCGGTATCTTCGCGAACCCATATCCGGGCAGATCGACAAAATATCGCTCGCCGTTCACGAGAAAAAAATTGATCTCTTGCGTTTTTCCCGGCGTTGTACTCGCTTTTACCAAAGTTTTTCTGCCGGTAAGAGTATTGATGACGCTCGACTTGCCCGCGTTCGAGCGGCCGACAAAGGCGACGTGAGGAATACGCCCCTCCAAGATCGGATCGGTGCCAATGATCCCTTTGACGAATTCGGCGGTGGTGATATTCATAGCCCCAAAATATTTCGCAGTTCGGCACTCGGCTTCCACGGCGGCTCGAACGTGATCTCGACACGGACATTCTCCGGCGCAAGTGGCGCAAGTGCTTCCTCAACCGACTCAATGATCTCTCCGCCGAAAGGACAGAGGGGTGACGTGAGCGTCATAACGACTTCGACACCGTCGTCAGTTTTAATCTCATAGATAAGACCAAGCGTGTAGATATCAATCCCGAGCTCCGGATCTTTTACTGTTTTTAATTTTTCGATAACGTTTTGTTCTTGAATGTTCATAATATTTTTAGTTACTTCGCGGTTACGCGGTCAAACCCATTGGTACGAATCTTGGCAATAAGATCGCTTCCGCCCGACTCAATTATTTCTCCTCCGGCCATGACATACACCCGATCGGGATCGATATGATCGAGAATATGCACGGAATGAGAAACAAGCACGAAACAGGTCTTTTCTCCGCTCCGAAGAACACGCAAAGCCGCAAAAACACGCTTCTGCGCATCAATATCCACCCCCGAGTCAATCTCATCAAGGAACGCGAATTTGGGCATCACAAGAGAAAGGAGGAGTGCCTCGAGCAACTTCTTCTCTCCCCCCGAAAACCCAACATTGACCTCGCGCGCGAGAAGCCCTTCAGCGCCAAACTGCACGGCTTTCTCTTTGAGACCACGATGGAATTCCATCGCTGGCACCTTTGTCCCCGTAAACGCCTCATAGGTCGTATGTAAAAAATGTGCGACACCGACGCCATCGATCTCCGGCGCGTGTTGCAGGGAAAGAAAAATGCCTCGACGCGCTTTCTCCTCGGTCGGCAAAGTAAGAATATCATCGCCGTCGAGCGTGATCGTTCCGCGCTTCACGGAATAGCCCGGGTGCCCCATGATCGCGTTCAAGAGACTCGACTTGCCCGATCCGTTGCGCCCCATAATAATGTGCGCCTCACCGGAAGCAAGCGAGAGCGACACGTCTTTGACCACGGTCTTCCCTTCCGCCGACACTTCGATATTTTTTATTTCAAGCGTTGCCATATTTTTCTTTCAATATGCGTTCAAGCGCCCCATAACCAAGCAGAACGCACGCGCTCCGCGAAGGACCGACTTTCCACCCGAGCAGTGTGTAAACATCGCCCGGCGTAAGGAGTCGCACATCCCCGATGTTCGCCCCGGATATCTTTTCCACAAGGAGCGATGCGGCGGCGCGTGAGAGCGCGCACCCCTCCCCTTCGAATCCCACGTCGGCAATCACGCCATTGTCATTGAGTTTGAGATAGAGCGTCAATTCGTCACCGCAGGTCGTATTGCGCTTTTTACCTTTCAAATCAAAATCGACAAGCGCCCCGTAATGTCGCGGGTTATGGTAGTGATCCAAGATATTTTCTTTGTAGAGTTCCTCTTCCATATTATCGTTTTGAAAAAAAATTAACTGCTTCACGAACGGAGGCCGTGAGTATGTCAAGGTCGGTTTTATCATTATAGAGATAAAGACTCGCGCGAGTAACCGCCGGCAGAGAAAGACTTTTCACGAGCGGTTCGGCGCAGTGATATCCAGCACGCAAGGCGATGCCGTTTCGCCCCACAATCTCGGCAATATCATGCGGATGAATGTCGTCAACCGAGAACGCGATGATGCCCCCGTTCTCGCGCGGATTTCGCTTCCCAACGATTGTAACGCCCAATACTCTCTCAATTTCTTCCACAGCGTATAAAAGAAGTCCGCGAACATATTCATGGATACTCTCGACCCCAATCGCGGTGAGATACTCCGCGGCGGCGGCAAGTCCGATCGCGCCTGCGATATTCTGCGTACCCGGCTCAAATCGCTGGGGCGGCTCGCGCCACACGACATCGCTCTCTCCAACCGACTCGACAATCCCGCCGCCCATGATGTTCGGTTCAAGTTTCGCCAAGAGATCACGCTTACCATAAAGCACGCCGATGCCGGTCGGCCCGCACATCTTGTGACCGGAAAATACCAAAAAATCGCAAGCGAGTTCGCGCACATTGACCGGAATATGCCCGACCGCTTCGGTAGCATCAACGATCATGATCGCACCAACCCGATGCGCGAGATCGGCGATCAACCGTACGTCGTTGATTGTACCGAGTACATTGCTCACGAGCACGATCGACACAATCTTGACACCATCCGTGATAACACGCTTCGCCTCCTCATAGTCAAGCCCAAAGTCTTTCATAACGCCGATACGCACCAGTTTCGCACCATTCTTGCGAGCGAGATTCCAAAGCGGCAGGTATGAACTGTGATGCTCCATCATGGTGGAGACGATCGTGTCACCACTACCGATATCAAGATACTCGGCAAGACCGGCAACAAGCATATTCATTCCCGCGGTCGAGCCGCTCGTGAACACCACTTCACTCGCTTGCGCGCCAATAAAGTTCGCGAGAGTCTGCCGTGCGTTTTCAAAGCGCTCGGTTGCCATCTCGGCAATGCCGTATCCACCGCGATGAATATTGGAGCGATAGCACGTGTAGTATTTTTCCATCGCCGCAAGTACTTGCCGCGGCGTTTGCGAGGTCGCCGCGTTATCGAGGTAGACAAGTTCGGGGTTATTCTCGAATATCGGAAAATCCTTTTTTATTTTTTTCGTATCAAACACTACGCTCATGGAATGATTTTATTTTTCGAGCTCAAACTCGATGAGCTTATTGAGCTCGAGCGCGTACTCGAGCGGAAGCGCTTTTATGACGGGACCGACGAATCCAGACACAATAAGCTTGATCGCCTCCTCTTCGGTGTATCCTCTGCTTTTGAGATAGAAAATTTCTTTCTCGCCGATACGACCGACGCGTGCTTCGTGAGCGACGCTCACTTTGTCATTGTGTGTCTTGACCGCCGGATAGGTATTTGATTGTGACTTGTTGTCGAGAATGAGCGAATCGCACACAACGGATGACACCGCGTTCTCGGCGTTCGCCGCAATCTTCACCATTCCCCGATATTCCGCAATCCCGCCATCTTTTGAAACGGACTTCGAACGAATGATCGAGGTGGTGTTGGGCGCGCGGTGGTCGGCTTTCGCGCCGACATCCTGTATCTGCCCCGCTCCGGCGAACACGATTCCCGTGCTCTCAGTGCGAGCACTGTCGCCAAGAAGAATGGACGACGGATACAGCATGGTCACCGCCGATCCCATGTTGCCGTTGAGCCATTCGATCGAACCGTGCTCATAGACAAGCGCGCGCTTGGTGTTCAAATTGTAGGTGTTGGCCGACCAATTCTCAATGCTTGAGTATTTCATCCGCGCACCCGGAAGCACAAAGAGCTCGACGCACCCGGCATGCAAAGACGATGCGTTGTAACGCGGCGCCGAACATCCTTCGATATAGTCCACGCTCGACCCTTCGTCGGCGATGATAAGCGTGTGCTCGAACTGCCCTGAGCTCGGACGGTTCATGCGGAAATACGCCTGAAGCGGCATCTCAACGTGCACACCCTTCGGAACATAGATGAACGTTCCCCCGCTCCACACCGCGCCGTGGAGCATCGTGAACTTGTGGTCGCCCGCGGGGACACATTCCGACATAAAATATTTTTTGACAAGCTCGGGGTGTTTCTTGAGTGCTGTATCCATGTTCTCGAAGATTACCCCTTTGTCGGCAAGTGACTTTTTGAGGCGATGGTACACGACGCCGGAATCATACTGCGCGCCAACACCGCCGAGATAATCGCGCTCAGCTTTCGGGATGCCAAGCTTCTCGAATGTTTCTATCACATCTTTGGGCAATTCCTTCCAGTCGTCTGATTCGGCAACACCCGGGTCGGCATAGTAGCAGAGATTTGGCAGATCAAGACCGGAGAGGTCGGGGCCGAATTTCGGAAGCGGCGTCTTTTGGTACAAATCAAAGGCCGCGAATCGTTTCTCGCGCATCCACTCCGGCTCGCCCTTGTGCTCGGAAATATACTCAACAAGCTCGCGAGAAAGCCCCTTCAACATGCTCGGAGTAAGTTCTTTATTGTGCTTTGTGTCCATTGACATATTCACTTCAATGTTACATTAACTTACACTATTGAATGCGATATGTCTATCTCATTCCACTTGGGAGTCGGACTCCCAAGTGGAATGAGATAGTGTTGGTTAGTGGTTAATGACCCATATCAGGAATGCCAATGCATTTTACAGTGAACAACAAAGTACTATTTGATATTTAAGATCAATCCTCTGTTGAGACACCTGCTCATCAGTCAGATCATCATTTACCGTAAGCACCCGATACGCCAGATAGCCGAAAATCCCACCCGCAAGGAAGGTGCTATATATTTTCTAAAACATCTCTTTATCTTTTCTTTAACATCGGGTTGATCATTGTTGATCGCTTGGAGGATGAACCTCAAAGAGCGCTGGGCACAGTAACGACCAAATTTTGCAGGATATATTAATAATTCCGCAAACGGCGCACTTTGTCATGATGGCGGATTTTTTCGAGTGCCTTTGCTTCGATCTGGCGGATGCGTTCACGGGTGACTCCGAACTCTTTTCCTACTTCCTCAAGGGTGTGCATCACACCGTCAATGAGTCCGTGGCGAAGCTCCAATATTTTGCGCTCTTTGAGCGAGAGGTCGTTCAAAATATCCTTGATCTGGTCGGTCAATATTCGTCGAGCCGAATCCTGATCGGGTGAGAGTATTTTATCGTCAGCGATAAATTCTCCGAGAGTTGATTTGTCCTCGTCATCACCGATCGGCTTCTCGAGAGAAACCGTACCGTGATCAATCTTCGTGATCGTGTGGATCTTCTCGACATCAACTCCCATTTCAGTCGCGATCTCTTCGGGAAGCGGTTCGCGGCCAAGGTCCTGCGAGAGCCGACGGAACACCTGCTTGTATTTCGCGATCGTCTCCACCATGTGAACTGGGATACGAATCGTGCGCGATTGGTCGGCAAGCGCACGCGTGATCGCCTGCCGAATCCACCATGTTGCGTACGTTGAGAACTTAAATCCTTTCGTCCATTCAAACTTATCAACCGCCTTAAAAAGCCCCAGGTTCCCTTCCTGAATAAGGTCAAGGAGTGTCAGGTCAGGACTTCGGCCGACATATTTTTTCGCTATTGAAACAACAAGCCGCAAGTTTGCGCGAGCAAGGAGATTGCGCGCCTCTTCATCGCCCGCCTCGATTCGTTGTGCAAACTCACGCTCTTCCTGCGCCGTCAAAAGCGGATACTGCCCAATTTCGCGCAGATACATCTGGATCGAATCATATGAAGAATCGCGACCACCATAGGTGTATTTCTTCCCCAAAACTTCTTCATCCGCGGCATCCAAAAGTCCGCCGCTATCGAGGATGTCAATACCGGCATCGGAGAATCTTTCATAGAGAACATCGAGGAAAGTGATATTCTCCTCGATCTTCGGAAAATGCTTAAGCATCTCGTCATAAGTAATGAATCCGCGTGAGCGCCCCTTTTCAATGAGCACTTTGGAATTTTTTTCAAAATCGTCATGGCCGCGGGGCGCTTTTTTGCGGGGTGCTTCCTTCGCGGGAACTAGCTTCGCTTTCTCTGACTTAATCACTTTTTTCTTCGCAACGGGAGTTTTCTTTTTTGCGGAAACTGCTCGCGCGCTTACCGTGCCATTCCTTAGTGGAGAGGTAGTTTTGCGTTTTGTCGTAGACGCGCTCTTTCGCGGGGCGGTCTTCACATGAAGTTTCGACACACTGCGAGCGCGAGCTGGTTTCTTTTTAAGCATTGTCTTTTTTACCGCGCTTGATTGCTTTATTTTTGCCTTGGTTGCCATATAATGAAAAAGTGAAGGTTATATTATATGATATTGATAATTCTCTCCACGACACTACTTCAACGCGTTGATCTTCTTCGAAATATCTTGACACTTCGCGAGCAAAGCGATCGACCGCTCTTTGTCGTTTTCGTGCTCAGCTTTTTTAAGATCCATCATCGTTTTTGAAAATTCTTCTTTTAACACCTCTTCGCGGAAATAGTGAAGAAGTTCTCTTACTTCGGCTTCCATATCTTCGGTGCCATCATAATATGCCTCTGCTTCGAATATACGTTCTTTTTGCTCTGTTTCGGCGATACTGGCGATATGCGAGATGTCTTTTGCGCCGAGGATGATGGCGTATTCGGTTCGCAGATATTTAACGTCAATCGACGGTTTTTTCATCTCATCCTGCCAGAGTATGATCCCGATGATCTTTCGTTCAACGAGCTCTTTACGGGTGGTGATCGTCGCGAGTATCTCTTGCTCTCGCGCTTTTTTATCCTGCTCATTATTTTTATTTTTCGCTCCGGTGGCGCGGATTATTGATTCTTTCTTTTTAAGTTCTTCCCATATCGGATCCTCGGAGGTCATTTGCAACATTCGCGCAACCTCAGAAACGAAATATGCTTGCCGCATTTTTCCGGAAAGGGCGGCGATGTAGGGCAATACCGTTTCACTGATATTGAGACCAAGCGTGCGTTTATCGTGCCCTTGCGAGCTCAAAAGTTCGAGATAGTAGTCAATGACGTGCTTCGCGGAACCGACAAGCTCTTTCCAGCGCGCAGAATCATCGAGGATGAGCTCGGCCGGGTCGCGTCCGTCCGGCAAAGTTACGATATGTACGTCCATACCGAGCGAAAGCGCGCTGTTAATCCCCCGCGCGGACGCCTTGATACCCGCCGCATCAGGATCGAACGCAAAAACAAGATTGTCGGTAAATCGCTTGATAATCTTCAAGTGCCCTTCAGTAAGAGCTGTCCCTGACACCGCGACGGTGTTCTTTGCTCCCGCTTGATGAGACATAAGGAGATCCATCTGACCTTCTACAAGAATACATGCGTCTTCACGCTTGATCTCCAAACGCGCTTTATCGAATCCATAGAGCACTCGCGACTTGTCGTAGAGATCGGTCGCCGGTGTGTTAACATACTTAGCGCCCCGATTCTCTTCTTCTCCGCCGAACAATCTTCCGGAGAAACCGATTACTCTGCCCGAAATGTCCGCGATAGGAAACATGATCCTGCCGCGGAACCGATCGTAGTATCCCTTGTCACCTCGTACGACGAGTCCGACTTTCTCCATCTGCGCATCAGAGAATTTCTCTCCTCGCAGAAACGCATGAAGCGAGTTCCATGAATCGCGCGCGTATCCGACTCGAAACTCTTTCGCGGTTTTCCCCGAAAGCCCGCGTTTCTTTAAGTAATCAATGGCTTCTTGTTCTTCTTTGAGACGCGCTTCAAAAAATTGCGTCGCCTTCTCGAGAATGTTGAACTGCAATTCAGCTTCCGTAGCTTTTTTTCGATCGAAGGTTGTTATTTTGATACCAGCCCGGTCGGCGAGTGTCTTGAGCGCGCCGGCGAAGTCGGTTCCTTCTATCTCTTCTACAAAACTGACAATGTCTCCACCTTTGCCGCATCCGAAACAGTGGAATGATTGCCGTGAAGGCGACACAAAGAATGAGGGTGTCTTTTCGCTATGGAACGGGCAGCGCGCTTTTAGGTTTGTGCCGGCGCTCTCAAGCTTGACATATGTGCCGATGACTTCGACGACATCAAGACGTGATTTTATTTGTTCCACTGTAGAAGACATGAACGAAAAGTTTGCGCGTTACCGACCGCGCACGCACGCCAAGCGTGCATATCAGATAACTACTCATGCTATTCTCTCGCCCGAACACTGCAAGGCATCGCTCATTCCACAGGAGCGCTATCTTTTTCTCTGTCACTTGCCACCTTCTCTTTTATCCGGGCCCCTGTGCCTACCGGAATGAGTCTGCCTAATATGACATTCTCTTTGAGGCCTCGGAGTTGATCTTCGGTTCCGCGAATGGCAGTTTCGATGAGTACGCGGGTGGTGTTTTCGAATGAAGCGGCGGAAAGCCAGCTTTTGGTGGTGAGCGCGACGTCGGAAATCCCGAGTACAATCGAGATCGCGGTCGCCACTTCTCCTCCTCCCGCTTTTACTTTTTCATTTTCAGCATTGAATACCGATTTGTCGACAACGGACCCGATAATGAATTTCGTATCCCCCGCTTCTTTTATTCTGACGCGAGCGAACATTTGTCGGACAATGACTTCAATATGTTTTTTACAGATCGATGCTCCCTGCAGTTCATATATGCGATTCACTTCGTTAAGAATATAATCTTGGGTCGCGTCTTTCGTGCTATATTTGAAGAGTTCTGAAATATCAGCCGAACCGTCGGTTAGAATGTCGCCTTTCTTCACCGTATCGCCAACCTTGACGCGCGACATCCTTTTGAGAGGAACGATGTATTCCACGCGCTCCTTTCCTTTTGTTTTTGTTGCCGGATCAGCAAGGACAATGATTTTTTTGCCATCCATTGAATTTTCAACCTCGATGACCTCGCCATCGGAAACATTGATGACTGCCGCGCTCTTGGGGATTTTGCGTTCGAATATCTCCTCAACGCGAGGAAGACCCTGCGTAATGTCTCCTCCGACGGACGCGATGCCTCCAGCATGAAACGTTCTCATGGTCAACTGAGTGCCCGGTTCTCCAATCGCCTGCGCCGCGACAATACCGACCGCTTCTCCAAGTTTAACAAGTTTGTTTCTTCCGGGATCGACACCGTAACATTTCTGGCAAACACCGTACAAAGTTTTACAGGTAAGCGGAGAACGGACGAACGCTTCGGTAACACCAGCCTCTTCCGCCTTGATCGCGTCCTTTTTTGAAACAATCGCTCCTTTTTTAAACAAAACTTTTCCATCGACGCCAACAACGTCTTTCGCCAAAATTCTTCCGCGCAAATTCTTTGAAATCGGCGTTTCGAATCCGGCAAGATTTTGCTTCGTGACACGCTTTCCTTCTTTTTCTCCGCAGTCTTCCTCAGTAATGATCGCGTCCTGTGCGACATCAACCAAACGCCTGGTAAGATATCCTGCCTTTGCGGTCTTGAGGGCGGTGTCGGCAAGACCTTTTCTCGAACCATGTGTCGTAACGAAATATTCTATCGGAGAAAGACCTTCTTTTGCCGACGGAATAATCGGAAAATCAATCGTTCTTCCCGCCGTATTGACGATAAGTCCTTTCATTCCGGCCATCTGGACAATCTGCGAGATCGATCCGCGCGCGCCAGAATGAAGCATGTCGCTCACCGGCCCGTCTTTGGCAAGCGTTCCCGGGATGACGCGCTCTATCAAGTCGCGTGTTTCCTGCCAAACTGAAATGACCTTTCTGAAGCGTTCTTCATTTGCGAGCAATCCTTCATCGTATTGATCTTGTATCACCGCAATCTTCTTTCGCGCCCCTTCGATGATCCCTTTCTTCTCCGCAGGAACCTGAACCTCGTCAATACCCCAAGTGATCCCCGACTGAGTAACATATTTATAACCGAACGCTTTTATCTTATCGAGTATTTTTGGTGTTCCCTCCATGCCATAGCGTTCAATGATATCTTCAACGATCTCTCCAAGTCCTCGTTTGTTCACCTCTTTGTTGATATAGGCAAAGTCGCTCGGTAAAACGCTATTGAAAAGAAGTCTTCCGACGGAGGTTTCAAAAAGTTTGCTTTCGTACGCGCCATATTTCGGACTATCGGTCGGCATCACCTTGATCTTTGATCGGAATCCGACCAGTCCAAAGTCATATGCCATAATGGCGCTATTGGGATTGGGAAATACTTTCCCCTCGCCAACTTCGCCGTCAATCACTTTCGTCATCCAGTAACAACCGAGTACGATATCAAGTTCCGGATTGACGATCGGATCTCCGTTTCCCGGTCCCAAAAGATTCTGATTGGATGCCATAAGGTCACGCGCTTCCTGTTGCGCTTCATCGGAGAGCGGAACATGCACCGCCATCTGGTCTCCGTCAAAATCGGCGTTGAACGCGCGACAAACAAGCGGGTGCACCATAATCGCGTTTCCTTCGATTAAGATTGGATTGAATGCTTGAATACCCAAACGGTGAAGAGTCGGAGCGCGGTTTAAAAGAACAAATTTATTCTTTATCACCTCCTCGAGGATTGCCCATACGTCGGGGTGTCCGTCGTCGATAATCCTTCCCGCTCCCCGTATATTGAAAGCGAGTTCCCGTTCAAGTATTTTTGATATCACGAACGGGCGGAAAAGTTCAAGCGCCATGTGCTTAGGGAGCCCGCACTGATTGAGCTTAAGATCGGGACCGACGACGATAACCGATCGTCCCGAATAGTCGACGCGCTTGCCGAGAAGGTTTTGTCTGAAAAGTCCTTGTTTCCCTTTGAGAGTGTCGGCGATCGACTTGAGTGCTCTTTTTTGCGATTGACTTACCGCCGCCGTTTGGATGCGCCGGATCGAATTATCGATAAGCGAGTCGACCGCTTCCTGCAAGATCCTTTTCTCATTGCGCAAGATCACTTCCGGTGCGCCTATTTCTTTTAACTTTTTAAGTCGGTTATTACGGTTTATGACTCGTCGATACAGATCGTTGACATCGGAGGTCGCATGCCGTCCGCCCTCAAGAGCCACCATTGGTCGAAGCGCCGGCGGCGTCACCGGAATCATGGTAAGAAACATCCACTCGGGCATGACACCGGAGATAATAAGCGATTTTATCAACCCCAAACGTTTTCTCAATTTTGTCTTTTCAGCCGTTTTTGCTTTTTCCAATCTTTCTTCAAGAATTTCCTTGTAGCGATGCAAATCAAGCTCTCTAAAAATATTGTAGATCGCCTCGGCGCCGATACCCGCCTCAAAAGCAGTTCCGTATTTCAGTGAATACTTGCCATAAGTCGCCTCGTCAATGACATTACCCTCTTCGATCTCGCCCACCTCCTTCTTTGCGGTAAGGAGCAATTCCTTGAGTTTCCCTTTTGAACGCTCATCATTAACTCCTTTTACCTTTTCCTTATATTCGCTGTCGAGACGCTTCAAGATATTGGTTTTCTCCGTATCATTGACGTTAGTGATGATATAACCGGCAAAGTACACGACTTTTTCGATATCGGCAACCGATAGGTTAAGCAAAAGCCCTATTCTCGACGGAACACCCCTCAAAAACCAAATGTGTGCGACAGGACTCGCAAGCTCGATGTGTCCCATGCGCTCTCTTCGAACGATTGAACGAGTAACCTCGACGCCGCACTTTTCACAAATAATACCTTTATACCGAATTCTTTTGTATTTTCCGCAATAACATTCGTAGTCCTTTTCCGGTCCAAATATTCGCTCGTCAAAGAGTCCGCCGCGCTCGCTCCGTTGGGTTCGATAGTTAATCGTTTCCGGCTTGGTCACTTCTCCGTATGACCATTCTTTGACCCTTTCGGGAGAAGCAAGTTTGAGGACAATCGAATCAAAATCGGTGATTTTTCCTTTTGTTGTTTTCATAAGATTGAGCGTTATAAATTCAATTATTTTGTCCGAGTATCTTCGTCATGTTTTTGTAAAATAACATCGAGCGAGAGACCACGCAGGTTATACAAAAGCACATTGAACGATTCCGGCGTATTGGACTCGTGTATTTTCTCACCTTGAACGATCGCATCGAACGCACGCGACCGACCTACGATATCGTCCGATTTTATGGTGAGCATTTCGCGCAATATGTGCGCCGCGCCGTATCCTTCAAGCGCCCATACTTCCATTTCGCCAAAACGCTGACCACCTCCTTGTGCCTTGCCTCCAAGCGGTTGCTGTGTAATGAGCGAGTATGGTCCAATGGATCGCATATGTATCTTGTCTTCTACCATGTGATGCAATTTGAGTATGTACATATAGCCAACAGCTATATTTTGTTCGAATGTCTGACCCGTTCTACCGTCAAAAAGTTTCATTTTCCCGTCAGCGCTGAATCCAGCCTTTTCCAATTCTTCTTTGATTTCTTCAACAGTCGCCCCCATGAACGCCGGAACGATCGCTTGATAATCGAGCGTATGCGCGGCAAGACCAAGATGAAGTTCAAGTATCTGTCCCAAATTCATACGAGACGGAACGCCAAGAGGAGTCAAGATAACATCAACCGGCCTTCCGTCTTCCATGAACGGCATATCTTCTTCCGCGAGAACCGTTGAAACAACACCCTTGTTCCCATGGCGTCCCGCAAGTTTGTCGCCGACCGTAACGTTGCGAAGTTGAGCGATTTCAACATGAATCTTCTTTATAATCCCAGACTCAAGATTGTCTCCGCGATCACGCGAAAAGACCTTGACGCCGACAATACGACCGCGTTTGCCGTGCGGCATCCGCAGTGATGTGTCCTTGACATCACGCGCTTTCTCTCCGAAGATCGAACGGAGAAGACGCTCCTCGGGAGTAAGTTCCGCTTCTCCCTTGGGAGTAATCTTGCCAACCAGAATATCTCCCGGCTGAACTTCGGCGCCGATGCGCACAATACCATCTTCGTCGAGATCTTTGAGTTTCGCTTCGCCAACATTCGGAATATCGTGAGTTGTTATTTCCGGCCCAAGCTTCGTGTCTCTCACATTGGCCGTAAACTCGTCCATATAAATGCTCGTGAAGCGTCCGTCTTTCACCACTTTTTCCGAGAGAATGATCGCGTCTTCATAGTTTGACCCTCCCCACGACATGAAAGCGACGAGCATATTTTGCCCGAGCGCGATCTGTCCGCCGTCAGACGACGAGGTGTCGACGAGTAGATCTCCTTTCTTTACTTTCTGTCCAAGAGAAACCGCTGGTCGTTGATGGAGCGCGGTAAAACTGTTCGTGCGCGAGTAATTCACCAGATCATAGGTATGTCTTGTTTCTTTGTTCCCTTTAAGAACGACTTTTTTCGCGTCAACCGCTTCGATCGTTCCATCTTCTGGAGCAAGGATGATCCTTCCCGTATCACGAGCCGCTTTTGCTTCCATGCCGGTAGCGACAAGCGGCGCTTGGGGGAGAATGGCCGGTGTCGCCTGTTTCTGCATGTTTGATCCCATGAGTGCTCGGTTGGCATCATTATGTTCAAGGAACGGGATCATGGATGTTGCTATGGAAAACGCCTGACCGGGCGCAACATCCATCAATTGGACTTCGTCACGACCAACAAGAAGAGGACTGGTCTTTGATCTCGCTTCCACATATGGCTCCGAAATATTCCCCGACGCATCATAATGTGTCGCCGCGTGAGCGATGATGTATTGCTCCTCTTCAAGCGCGTCAAGATAAACAACTTCTCCGGTTATTTTTCCTTTTTCAACTTTTACGTATGGTGTTTCAATGATCCCGAAATCATTGACCCAAGCATACGTTGCGAATCGCAAGATAAGACCGATGTTCGGACCTTCGGGGGTATGGATGGGACACAGTCTTCCATAGTGCGATGAATGAACATCGCGCACCTCAAGCCCCGCGCGCTCACGAGTGAGACCGCCCGGTCCGAGCGCCGAGAGTGTTCGGAGGTGCTCTATTTCGTTCAATATATTGTACTGCCCCATGAACTGCGAAAGTTGGTTGGTGGCAAAAAATTCTTTGATGCGCGCCTGAAGCGGTCGAGGACTAATGAATTGTATGGGCAGGACCGTGTCCGACTCAATGGTCGACATCCTATCCTGAACATTTCGTTTGATCTGCGACATGCCAACTCGCAGTTTTTGATGAAGAAGCTCGCCGACGGAACGAACCCGACGCGAACCGAGGTGGTCAATATCATCGGGAGCGGCCCCGGGTGTTATATTGAGCTTGGCGATATGCGCGACGATGGCAACGACATCATCGCGAGAAATAGTGCGCTCGTTCGTCAATACGCTTTTGTCAGATTTCCTTCCGAACCGCTTGTTGAATTTGAAACGACCGACTTCGGAAAGATCATACCGTTCCTTGCTGAAAATCGAGTCGATAAATCCTTTCGCGTTGTCGGGAGTAACAAGCTCGCCGTCACGCAAACGTTTATGGATCTCAACATACGAATTTTCTACCGTCTTTGCCGTGTCTTTTTCAAGCGTCGCCTCTATCTGCGCGCGGGCGGCAGGATCGGCAAACGCCGCGATGATCTCTTTGTCATCTTTCATTCCAAGCACACGAAGCAAAAAAGTGACCGGAAATTTTCGCTTCTTATCGATCCGAACATAGATCACGCCATCCGGCTCGGACTCAAGCTCGACCCACGCGCCACGAGACGGAATAATCTTTGCTCCAAAATACCGTTTTCCTTTAAGTTCCTGCACGGAGAACGAAACCCCAAACGAACGAGCGAGTTGGGGAACGATGACACGTTCGACACCGTTGATAATGAATGTCCCATGAGGAGTCATCATCGGAAAATCCGCCATGAAGATTTCTTGCTCTTTGCTCGTATTGAGCGTTTTGTTCTTCAGTCTGACGACCGCGCGAAGAGACGCTTCATAAGTGATCTTATTGTCTTTCGCGTAATACTCATCGTACTTCGGCTTCCCGAGCTCAAAACTTACAAACTCAAGATCGAACTTTTTCTGCGAATAATCAACGACGGGAGAGAACTCTCGAAACACCTCCCCGATCCCTTCGTCAATAAGCAATCGATAGGATTTTAATTGCGTCTCCACAAAGTCAGGAAACTGCACGATCGGCTCTTTATACCTGCTGAAATATTTCTTTGTTTTCATGCAAAAAAAGATACAGGGTAAAAACCCCTATTCTGGTAAGTAACAACTAGTTTATACTCAAAGTACGCAAAATAGCTCTGGAAACTAGCCCACTATCAAAAAATACTCCAACAGTAACTCAATCTATGAGGATTGCACGAAAGTATACTCCCTGTATATTTTTTGTCAATATGTGGATAATCATACCCCGCCATCAACGATGCCGTTGTTATTCCCCGCGTTTCCACTGCCACCCTCATGAATTAACTGTTACCCAAGAGACACGCAAGCAGTGATATGAATTTTACGATAATGCGCTTGGTTATTGATATGAAAGTTTACCGCCTTCCTTGCCCTTTTCGCTTTTTTTTCCATCCTTCTATTTTTACATGGTCGCCGGAAAGCAGAACGCGTGGCACGCGGTATTTTTTACCTTTGTGAACAAATATATCAGGGCGCGTGTAAGTTTCACTTGCCGAAACGCGGTACTCTTCGATGGACTCGCTCTTTCCGAGAACTCCCGGCACGCGACGCGACACGGCATCGACCACCACCATCGCGGGTGCTTCGCCACCCGTGAGCACATATGGTCCGATCGAAACCTCTTCGGCGCGCAGTATTTTTTTAACACGCGCATCAATACCCTCATAACGGCCGGAGATGAGGACGATGTCGCGATATTCCTTGGCAAGCTTGTCGGCATACGCATTGGTGAATTGCTTCCCGGACGGCGAGAACAAGACGATTTTCACATTTCGCTTTCGCGCGCGCGCCTTGCCTACCGCCGCAATAATCGGTTCCGCTTGCATGACCATCCCGGGACCTCCGCCGTACGGCCGATCATCTACCTTACGATGCTTATTTTTGGTGAAATCGCGCGGATTGTAAAAACGCACATCGACAAGTCCTGCCTCTCCGGCGCGGCCAAGGATCGACTCATTGAGATACCCTCTGATACTCTCGGGAAACAAGGTTATTACATGGAATGTCATTTATTTTTGTGTTTGATCAATTCTTGTACTCTAGCAAAAATGCGCAGGGTAGACAAATAAACAGATGCTAAACGAAAAACCGCCCTCGCGCCACATGGTGCAAAGGCGGATATTTCTTCCTTTTATTCCGAAAGGGAAACCTAGGATTTCAGGTCCTCCATTGCCTGATCGATACTGTTTGCGGAATCGCTCCCGCTTCTACTGCCTCCTTCCGGTTCGTTGATCTTGAGATTCACACGCGCGTTGTTTTTCATACCAACTATGCGGAGAAGAGTACGGATCGCTTTGGCGGTATTACCCGATCGTCCGATGACCTTACCCATGTCATCTTTATTGACATCAAGAGTGACCAACACTCCCATTTCGTCAACATCACGCTTGACTTTCACGTCGCTTGGGTTATCAACCAACGCCTTGACCACGTACTCGAGAAATATTACATCGCTTTCTTCTGAAGACATTGCAACCTAAGTACTTAAACTTAAATAACTTATTCCATGCAGTTGCTCGACCACATCCAAACTGCTGAAGATAATTGTATAAAAAAAACACAGACAGTCAACCCCTTGTACCAACAATGTCGCTTCTGCTTCACGTTTTTATAGCTACCAACGGAGCAATTGCCAAAGAACGGTATCTGACAGTGATATAAACTTTTGCAACGAAAATACGATAGTATTGGTGCGCGGACAAGTTGGTGTTATTGGCGATTGCCACAGGTGAACACAGCGCGCGCCCAACTCTACTTTTCTTCTTTCTTTCCCGCAATAGAAGTATCTTTGGCGGCAACTGCTGGTTTTTCTTCTCCGCCGGCTGATGAATTTTCAGCTTTCGATGCGGCTTCGACTTTCTTATCCCCTTCTTTCTTTATCGGGCTCTTTTTAGGAAGCACGTTGACTTTTTTGCCCTCGATCACCTTTTCCGTAACAAAAATATTGTGTACCGTGTCGGAGAGTTTCGCACCAACCGACATCCAGTGGAGTGCTCGCTCCTTGTTTATTTGAGGGGTTCCAAAGCGCGCGTTATATGAACCAACAACTTCGACATGATTGCCGCTTTTTGGACCCGTATGGGAATCAACGACAACAAGCCGAAACGACGGATCGTTCTTTCTCCCCACTCGTTGTAATCGTATCTTTAACATTGGGTGCAATACTAACAGAACGACGGGTAAAGGTCAATATGCGCATGCGCACGAATGGTGTTGTAGATAGACTTATAGACGCAGAGCTTATAAGATATTACAATACAGATACATGTTTTTCCCGAGCAACACTACCGAACACGCGCCGATCGTCATACCGACTCATTTTCTTTGGGTCGGCTTGCTTGCGATGCTTATACTATTTATGATCATCAGCACTGTTCTTGTATATCACTGGGTAACGTACGGGTACAAAGCCGCAACAACGAGTATTGCGGGCATTGTTTATTTTTCCGGCTCGGTCCTTTTTGTCGGCATTACGATGATCGCAATCATATCTTATGGAATTTCATTATGATCAAACTTGATGAAAATGAAAAAATAATCCTCGAGATACGGAAACACTGGTTCCTGCTTGTGGCTGAATCGTTCTTTCTCGTATTCCTTGCCACCATTCCGTTCATAGTATTCAAAGGAATAAGCATCACCGGCTTTCTGCGATTCATAACCTTCCAGGGAAGTGGTACATCTCTGTATGTTGCGATCTCCTCCGTGTGGCTTCTTTTTGTGTGGGTCACATTTTTTGTCATCTGGACGGATTACTATCTCGACATTCTCATCATCACCGACAAAAAAGTGATCGACATTGAGCAAAAAGGTCTTTTCTATCGTGAAATATCAACATTTCGACTAGACAAGATACAAGACATCACCGTCAAAGTGAACGGCCTCATCCCCACATTCTTCGGTTTTGGCGATATTTATATTCAGACCGCGAGCGAGGAACAATCATTTGCCGCCAAAGGTGTTCCACACCCCGACAAGATCAAATGGCAGATCCAGGACGAACAAAACAAGGCGCTTGATGAATTACGACACGTGTGGATACGAAAATAGAAAAGAAAAAGACGGCACGCGCGGACGCTTGTGCCGTCAATCTTGAAACAACCTAAACCATTGCCGACATCTCGTCGGCAACCTCGTCGACGAGTCCGAACGCCACCGCCTCCTCGGCGGAAAACGATCTCTCGGCGTTCATCGCCGCAACAATCTCCGCCAATGAGCGCCCTGTGCGTTGCGTGAATATCGTGTATATCCTCCGCAATCTCTGGAGGACATAATCGATATTCTCGATCACCCGCGCTTGATCGAGCTCGACGGTTCCCGACTCGTTCATTCGGCTAATAATTCTGATATTCGCGGTGCTGTTGTGAATCACGATCTCGGCATGCCGCGCGATCATTCGCAGCCGACATGCCTGCAGTACCACACTCGCCATCGAGTTCGCCGAACCGACAACAACGCCGACAACCGGCACCCCCGACATGCTGACAGTGTCGTAGATATCGAGCCCGTCGCGGACGTTCCCGCCGGAGCTCTTGATATAGAGTGTCGCTTCGTCTCCACCATGTTTCAGACGAAGCAACGCCTCTGCAACATAGTTCGCTGTGCGCTCATCTATGTTGCCATTCAACACTATGATCCGCGACCGAAGTAGTCGCTCATGGACTTTATTCATGGAAATACCTCCGTTGCGTGCGTGCGCTATTGCACCGTGCTTCAAGTATGCTATACTATAGTAAGCATTACCACTATTAGTGGTAATTGTCAACGGGTGTATCTTTACACTCGCATTATTCATTAAAATAAAAAATATTATGATGTCAGAAGGAGTACCGCAAGACAGCGGGCAAACAAACGCGTTCCCCGCCGACAAAGATGAGAACGAAGAGAAGAATGAGAAAAAGAACGAGGACAGAAATAATGGACAAGCAACTGCTGTTCATGTTACTGGTGGTGCGGGTGGCGTCCCCCCGCAAGGAGACGGCACGGGGAAATTCATACGAGTCCATAAAGACGGCACGACCGAAAGAACGAATAATCTGAAACCAGATGACAATTGGCCACCAGAGCACAATTAATTTCCACCTTATCCGGAACAACATGTCCCGCCTTTAGCGGGATTTGTTTTTTGGACAAAAACCACTATCATAAAAAAAATATGATTGATAATGACGCGCATTTTATCGGAACCATCAGGATCACCGCGCGTGGAGACGGATATGTTTCCCCTACCGGCAGAAGGGACGACAGCGTCAAAATAGACCACGTTGATCTCAATACCGCACTCCACGGCGACACGGTTAACGTATTCCGACATCCGAAAAAAACTGGGGGAGAAGAGCGTGGGGAAGTGATTGAGGTTATGAGGCGGACAAAAGATGTTTTTGCCGGCGTGTTGGAAAAAAATAACGGCTCGTATTTTTTCGTGCCTGACGATCAGAAGATGTACATTGACATTCTCATCCCGGAGCAATCTCTTGCGGGAGCACGAAACAAAGAGAAGGTGGTCGTGCGCATCGCCAAATGGAACGACCCGAAAAAAAATCCGGAAGGAGAAGTAATCAAGGTGCTGGGGAAACCGGAAGATAACAACGTCGAAATGGAGTCAATCGTCTACGATAAAGGGTTTTTAATCGAATTCTCAAACAAAGTGGAACGAGAAGCGCTCAAGATACAAGCTTCCGCGCGGCGCGATATCGAAGAGGAAGCGCCGAAGCGAAAAGACATGCGGGGTGTCACGACGTTCACCATCGACCCAGCAACGGCAAAAGATTTCGATGACGCTATCTCGTTCCGTGAATTGCCGAATGGGAATATCGAGGCGGGAGTGCATATCGCTGATGTTACCCACTATGTACGGCCCGGATCGATAATCGAAGATGAGGCGCGGAAACGCGCAACATCAATCTATCTTGTCGATCGGACGATCCCCATGCTTCCCGAAGAACTCTCAAACGACATCTGCAGTCTGAAGCCGAACGAAGATCGGCTGGCATTCTCGGCGATATTTACATTCAAAAAAGATTCCCTCGCGCCCGGCGCAAATCCCGAAATCATCGATCAATGGATTGGCGAAACGATCATCAATTCAGACAAACGTTTTTCCTACGAGGAGGCGCAGGGTGTTTTGGATGGAAAAGACGGGCCGTTTCGTCATGAACTCAAGACCCTTAATGTGTTGGCAAAAAACTTGCGTGCTGAGCGCATCCGTGCCGGAGCGATCATGATTGAACAAGACGAGATAACATTTTCGCTCGATGACCGAGGAAAACCCGAGAGTGTGGCAATTAAGGTTCATGGCGACACGAATGAGCTCATTGAGGAGTTGATGCTCCTTGCCAATCGCGCGGTTGCTGAAGCAATGACTGGCACGCCGGAGACCAAAAAGCGTACATTCATTTTTCGCATACACCCGAAACCCGAAAGCGACCGAATCGCCGAACTTGCGGAATTTCTCGGAACGCTCGGATACTCGCTCAAGCCGGGACTCACGAACCTCTCCCATGGCCTCAACACCATCCTCAAGCAATCGGTGGGTACCGAGGTCGAGCATATCGTCCATACCGTTACCATCCGTTCATTGCAAAAGGCGGTGTATTCAACACAAAATGTCGGGCACTTCGGACTCGCGTTCAAATATTACACCCATTTCACCTCCCCTATCAGGCGCTACCCGGACATGATGACGCACCGGCTCGTAAAAACATATCTTGCGGGAAAAACGGTGCCGCCTAATGAAGCGGAATGCTATGACAGCGACGCGCGGCACTCAAGCGAGATGGAACAACGCGCCGCGGAAGCCGAGCGCGATTCGATCAAGTACAAACAGATCGAGTTCATGATTGAGCGTGGCGGAGAAACATACGAGGGGATCATTTCCGGCGTAACTGATTGGGGTATCTATGTCGAAGAAAAAACAACCAAAGCAGAGGGACTTATTCGTCTGCGCGACATCGGCAACGATTATTACGTCCTTGATAAAAAGAATCACGCCATCGTCGGAGAGAAGCGCGGGAAGCGATATCGTCTCGGAGATACGGTAAAAGTCAGAATAAAAGACGCAAACTTGGAACGTCGAACGGTAGATTATCTACTAGTGTAGTTAGTTTAGGATATTGAAAAGTTCATGAATTACCCCACTTGGGAGTCCGACTCCCAAGTGGGTGGAGTTTTGGTACTATATTGAAATTTCACCATACTGTATTACGATGCCCCTCTACACGAAATAACCACGTCCCTGAGTTCCAGAATTAATTACAACGCTTGTTTAGTAAAATAGACAAGTATGAAATATGTAAATAATCGAAAACATAAAGATGGTAATCCTTTCTCGCTTTGCGAAAGGAGTATTATCGAAGTAAGATGGTGCCGAAATTTTAAAAACATAACCGAGATGACCAAAAAGTTACTAACCTTTTCCACATAGGTTATATTAGACCAACTGCTCAATAATATTCCAACCAGTCAACTTAAAATATCGGCATTGTTTCTCTGGTTATGTTTCAGATTATAAAGTCCAGCCACAATTACAAATTTTGCGTTATAGGTTTTGAGAGCATTTCTAAATCTGTGAGATAATATTCTCCACTGTTTGAGCGAAGTAAAAACATGTTCAACCACAATACGTATATGGCTGTGTTTTTTGTTGTGTACCTGCTCTTTCTTGGTAAGTAGCTGATACTTTAAAGCATTGTACGGAAGATGCAGATTAGTGCCCAAATATCCCATTTCAATTTTACCTCTGCTTGATCATACAAATTTTTGTCATGAAAATTTCCTGACATTGATTTTGACACATACTTGATTCGTCCTTTAATATCAACCACTACTTATGTTTTAACGGTTTGTTTCTTTTTCTTTCCGGAATATCCCGAACCGGATCGTCTTTCTGTTTCCTGTTCAGTGGCATCAATAAAAAATTGTATTTCTTCTTTGGTAAGATGTATTTTTTCAATCGTAATTTTCTTCATTTTTCGGTAGAGTATCGGTTCCAGTTTTTTGAAATACCGGCAGACCCGTGAATCATCAATATGAAAAAAAACTCTGCCAACATCATATGACTCATATATGTGCGAGTATACAAAAAATACATAGCAACCATCTGTTCAAATGATGGTTTGTATTGAATGCCTCTACCCACCGCCCTTTTTCTTGGGTAGGTGATTTTCTTTTGTGTTCTGCTTCTTGCCACAATAGTTCAAGTTCTTTGATTAAATCGTTAAACTGCTTCGGTGAAATACCAAAAAAATGACCAAAGACCTTTGGTCTTTGGGAGAGTTTGCGTATATTCATACCCTGTATTATGTATTATACTACAATATATTAGTTAAGCAGTGGGTCTAATATATGTTCATGAGATAAAGGGTGTATGATCATCTCATCACCGGAACGCGACCGCAAGAAGCTGGATCGCCGCCAACATCTCATGGCTCCGCACGGCGCGCTTCCTCGGTTACGCTCCTGGATTGAACCCGATTAAGTATCTGTGGTCGACGACATCTCGGCAATCTTTCCGATCTCTCCGTAATCGGTACGGCGTTGCGTTCCTATCGAAGAAAGGTCGGGAACCTCGACCTTCTCGGCGGGTTCCTGTGAGCGAACGGACTCTTTATATAACATCTGTGGCAAAGTACATCACTTGGGAGTCGGACTCCCAAGTGATGTACTTTGCCACAGATGTTATATAAATACTTCTGATAGTTTCCGCTCTTACCACTATTTTCCACGATCGTGGAAAATAGTGGTAAGAGATTTTGTATTTAATAAGTGCTGCTATTCTCTTGCAAGAAAAACTGGTACTATGATTTCTCGTGATGCCGACTCAATAATGTCCGACTTTGTTGAAAGCTACGCTATCACTTCATAGCGGCGAAGGAGAGGAATTATTACTTTGTAATTGACGACCTATCAGCTATACGATATGCGATGTCGCATAAGGGGTCATTTTGCCGATTGACCAACTTGGGAGAACTTAGGAGTCCGACTCCCAAGTGGCGACTTCAAGGTGGACAATATTATTTTGCGTAGGATTCCGCTTCTTCGAATCTAACGGAGAGCATCTTTGAAGCGGCATCGGCACCCATGGTCACGCCGTAGAGAATGTCAACACGCGACATTGTTTCGCGATTGTGCGTGATAACGATAAGCTGGGAGTAGCGAGAGAGATTTTCAAGCATATCGCCGTATTTCCGCGAATTCGCCTCATCAAGTGCTGCATCAGTTTCGTCAAGTACTAAAAACGGCGGCGGGTTTACTTGCGAAATCGCAAAGAGAAGCGCGATCGAGGTAAGCGCGCGCTCGCCACCCGAGAGCATCTGAAGTCCTTTGATCTTTTTGCGCGGCAGATTCACACAGACCTCAATCCCCTCTTCCGCTGGCTCATCGGTTTTCTCGGCGCCAAGCGACTCGAGCATCTCGGTATCCTCTTCCCCAAATGTCGGCTTACTCTTGTATTTTTTCTCTTTCACGATTGTAAGAGAAGCCGTTCCACCACCAAACATGAGCGCGAAGAATTCGGAGAATTGCGCGTTGATCTTCGTGATGCCTTCTTTAAATTCCATGCCGAGCTTCTCCGTGAGATCGGTAATAAGCGAGGCGAGCGACTGCGCGCTTGTTTCCATGTCGGTGATCTCCTTTTCTAGAAACGCATCCCGCTCAACCGCTTCATCGTATTCTTTAACGATATCCTCGCCTGACCCGCCACCGATATCCTCGAGCCGAATTTTTATTTTCTCTATTTTTCTGCGACGTTCTTCTTGGTTATCCCGTGATTCATGCAAACAATCACCAACCGAAACATCATAGTGTTCATATTCCGTCACGTCACGCCCAATGAGCACAATCCCCTCTTTGATCTCTTCTTTGAAACGTTGCGCTTCCTTCTCGATTCGTTCATGTTCCGCGTCAAGCATACTGACCTGCGAAGCAAGCTCGCTTCTCCGTGCCTTCTTTTCAAGCAGCGCTTTCTCAGAATCCCGCGCCTGATCGCGTTCCTTTTCCATATCTTTCCGCAACACATCAAGGTGTGCCAGCACTTCCTCCTCGCGCGCTTCCGTTTCAGTGATTTCTTGCTCAATCTTTTCTTTTGCGTTCTTTTTTTCTTCAAGCACGCCGGCAAAGTGAGCTACCGTCTGATGTTTGTGCGCATCATTTCGATAAAGATCAGCGATGTGAGAGAGAGCAGTGCGGATATTCGCAAAAATAGCTCGTATCACACTTATATCCTCGGTATGATCCGCCTCGGCGAGACGATCTTCGATGTCGGCAACGAATATTTCAACGTTCCGGGCCGAAATAACCCCGCCGAACGCATCCTCATCGCCTTTTTGCTTATTCCGCGCTTTTTCCTCTTCGTATTCGATCACTCCCTCGAAACGACCGATCTCGCGCAATAATTCATCTTTCTTTCCGCGAACAATACCGAGTTCTCCTTGCAACACTCTCCGTTCTTGCTCCCACCCGGCAATCTCCGGAGGAACGGAATCTCGCGACGAGATCTCTACGATCTGCCGTTCGATCTCGCGGAGCTCGCGGCGTGGCGCATCACCCTCGTCATGAATTCGTTTTTGGGTGTACCCAAGATAGACTGATTCACGTTTGAGATATTCCCGATAACATCCTCTGAGTTCTTCACGCAAATTACGCGCCTGTTCGACCTTCTCAACTTGTTTCTTCAGAAAACGAATATGGGGAACAATCTCTTTACGCAGAAGCGCGACCTGCGCCATATTATCCCGTGTCTTTACGAGCTTTTTCTCGCTCTCCGCTATCTTCCAGTGGTACACCCGCAAACCGAGCGCGTCTTCAATGATCGCCTTTTTTTCTTTTGTCGATGCACCGAGTATCCGGTCAGCTTCGCCTTGCGAGATGATGTGGTGTCCGGAAGCACCGATGTGCACGCTTGCGAGGAGTTCAATGACATCACGCAAACGAACCTGTGTGCCATTGATAAAATATTCATTCGACGAATCGCGATGAACGACTCGTTCGATCAGCACTTCATCGTAATCGATAGAAGGGAACGCCCTGTTCGTGTTGTCAAACACCAAAGAAACCTTCGCGCGACTCTGTCGTCCCAAATCTTTTGAACCATTAAAAATGAGATCTTCCCCGCGCTTCCCCCGCAACGATTTAATCGACTGCTCACCCAAAACAAAGCGAATTGCCTCCGCTACGTTTGATTTGCCCGACCCGTTCGGTCCGACAATCGCCGATATCGGCGTACTGAACTCAAATACGCTTTTTCTAGCAAAAGACTTGAACCCCGATATCTCTAATCGTTTTAAGCGCATAATAAAACCGCTACCCGTTTATTCTATGTCCATCCCCGAGCGACAAGCGCGCGCAGGGCGGCTCCTTGTTCGGCTTCTTGTTTTGATTTACCCGTTGCTTTCGCTACTTGTTCATCACCAAGAAAAACACCTACCGTGAACTCTTTGTCGTGATCCGGTCCATACTCGTCGACCACCTGATACGACGGAGTAATGCCAACTTTTTCTTGCGCCTTTTCCTGAAACGTGCTTTTTGCGTCACGCCATAGCTCCTTTCGAACGATCTCATCGGTCTTACCGAAAAGACTTTCAGCGATAAATGTTTGCGCCACGTCAAATCCTTGATCGAGATAGATAGCGCCGATCATCGCCTCAAATGTGTTCGCCAGAATGTATTGGCGAGCTTTCCCGGTATCACGAGCTTCCCCGCGTGAGAGTAATAAAAAATCATCCATGCCAAGTTCGTGAGCCGCCGCGGAAATGGAGTTCGTATTGACAAGCGCCGCGCGATAACTCGTAAGAACGCCTTCTGTTTCGTTCGGATATTTTTTAAAAAGATATGCGGTGATCACCAGTTCAAGTACCGCGTCTCCAAGAAATTCAAGACGTTCATTGTGCGAAAAAACCGCGCCTTTATTTTCATTGATATACGAACGATGCGTAAACGCTTCGCGCAAAAGATCCTTGTCATTGAAAATAACGCTGATCTTTTTTTCAAATGCCGAAAAATCAATTGTACGATCTCTCATAGTAGTGCGTCAATCCTATTTTTTTAGCAAAATAGTGATTGCTTTGGTGATGAGTGGCAGTATATCGTCATAAATATTAAGTTCCAAAATATCAACCATTTTGAACCACTGCACGTCGTCAAGTCCGCCGGTCTTCTCAAGCTTTAAATCATTGAATGGCGATTCGACGATAAAATAGTTCACCTGTTTGCGTAATTTCCCCTTTTCCGGATTCGAAGCGATATATTCGTTGGAACCGAGTTTTTCTTTCACTTTAATATCAACACCGATCTCTTCTTTGATAACCCGCGTTACTCCCGCCTCCTCATTCTCGCCTTCTGCGAGATGCCCTTTTGAGAGCGTCCAGTGCCCAAAAATATCATGCACAAGCGCGAGGTATACGTTGTCTTTTTCTTTTGCGTATACAACAGCGCCGACAAGCTTTTCCTGCGGCATTTTTGCCGGATCGGTTTCTTGCCTTACACCGCGTTTCCCTCGCACTCGCGGTTTATCGTTTACGTCCTCGCCGAGTTCTTTATACACCGCGCCAAGAACACCATTGATGAATTTCCCGCTATTCTCACCGCCGAATTGTTTGGCAAGTTCGATAGCTTCGTTGATCGCGACCTTTGCCGGAACCTCGGAACGATTGCCGTACAAAAGCTCCGCAAGACCGATACGGAGAATATTCCGGTCAACAATGGATATCTTTTCAATCGGCCAGTCAGGAGCCGCTTTTTCTATGATAGCATCGATCTTTCCTTGGTACTTAAGAGTACTGTCTAAAATGAAGCGAGCAAACGAGAGATCGCCCATTCCGGGCGCGAATTCTTTTGCATTGCGATCAAGGAGTGTTTCAATAACATTCCGATCATCAATATGATTGAAATCTCGCTCAAAGAGCGTTTGCATCGCCACTGATCTTGAAAGGTGTCTGTTTGCCATGATCGATTTTGGGGTATCTACCGTAAAAACGGGCGGTAAAAACCCTTATTGAGAGAAGCCGGTCGGCAATGCTCCTATTTATTCGAAAGTGCCGTGGCATCAAGTTTTTCCGATGCTGTTTCTTCCTTCTTCTCTTCTACTCCCGACGCCCGCGCTTTTCGCTTCTTTCGCTCGGTCTGCCGCGTAACTTCTTTCATCACATCAACAACCTCACGACCACGATATGTCCCGCACTGCGTGCACATCTGGTGGCGCACATGCGGCGCTTGGCATTTCGGACATACCGAAACACGCGGCAATTCAAGCGCATGATGGGATCTCCTATTGCGGGTATGCGACCGCGTGTGTCTCATTCGTACTGACATAGTTTTATAGTATAAACGATTCCCTGGAAATTTCAAGGGCTTCCATCAGAAATACGATCACCGAGGAAACTTCGGCGATGAACGCCTTCGACTATGCCATAGGTGCGTATGCGAGCAATATGATCTTCCGTGCCATATCCTTTATGCCGTTCAAAGCCATAATCGGGAAAACGCAAGGCGAGTCGTTCCATCTTTCGATCACGCGCCACCTTTGCCGCGACAGAAGCGGCGGCGATGATCCGCTTTGTCTCGTCTCCACGAATGATCGTCGTTTGATTGAAATAAACCGCTGGCGCGCGAAGCGATCCATCGAGAAGCACCCTGCACGTGTCGGGGTCGTTTCCCAGACGTAAGAGGGCGCGTAAGAGTGCGCTACGAATCGCTTGCACGATCCCAACGCGATCGATGGTTGGAGCTCCGACCATCATAACCGAAAAATCGAGTATGCCTTTTTCTCGCGCATCCACCAACTTGGCAAACCACTCTTCTCGCTTTTTTTCGTTTATCTGTTTTGATTCCTTGATATCGCGGAAAATGGTTCGAAAAGCGGGGGAGAGCGCGCGCGAAACCGCCACAGCCCCGACTGAAACCGGTCCCGCAAGCGGACCGCGACCCGCTTCGTCAACCCCGATAGTATAGTGTTGGCGCATATCCATACTCTCTATCATACCAATGTTCAAGCCACTGAACATAATTGACAGTTAACTAGAGACTCTTTAGCTCTTTTTAGCCCGACCTTTTTGTTTAATTTCACATCAATAAATTCCATAAGTTTTTGAACCTGTTTTGTCTTTTTAATCCTCCGTGCCCCCGCAAGTCTTCTTCGTTGTTTCGCTAAATATCCCTGATACATTCTCACGATTGCAAATGCTTCTTCCGCATTCGTTTTCCACAATTTGTAGAACGCCATAGGTGTCAGGTATCCAAGTGCCTGATGCGGCCTTACAAAGTTGTAGAAATATTCCCACTTCTCTGTTGCTGCTTGTTGTTCCTCAAATGTTTTTTTGTTGCCTCCTTTCCGGTAGAACTCGAGTTCATCCGTGAGGTGCGATCTTTCAACCCTCGGAT
>Ga0210037_1000259_pt1 | contig 44358 bp, 37 predicted proteins | sample CryGey08umfilter_3_FD_185451 | JGI IMG/M metagenome (GOLD analysis project Ga0210037, IMG submission 185451) | Groundwater microbial communities from aquifer in Utah, USA - Crystal Geyser 4/9/14 0.8 um filter (SPAdes) (version 3) | ecosystem: Environmental > Aquatic > Deep subsurface >...
TTTCACGGATTTGCCGCTGACAAAATCTTTTTTGGTATTCGGATCAAGCAAATTTTTCAACGCACTTTGTACTTCTGTTTCGCTAAAACTCATCGCTGCCTCTATTGGGTATGAATAATACAAGGGCGCAATTCTAACCAATTCGCCGCCAGTGCGCGCGATTTGCTAAAATGCCCGCACTTTTAGAACCCGGCAAGCCTCCATGACTACTCGCACAACCCCCACTGAACCCAGAAAAATTCTCGTCACCTCCGCCCTGCCCTACGCCAACGGCAGCATTCATTTGGGCCATCTGGTCGAATACATCCAGACCGACATCTGGGTGCGCTTCCAGAAAATGCGCGGCAACACCTGCCATTATGTCTGCGCCGACGACACGCACGGCACGCCCATCATGCTGCGCGCCGAGAACGAAGGCATCACGCCGGAACAACTCATCGCGCGCGTCTGGCAGGAACACTACAACGATTTTGCCGCCTTCCATGTCGCTTTCGACAACTACGGCTCGACCCATTCCGACGAAAACAGGCAATGCGCCGAGACCCTCTATCGCACGCTCAAAGACAAAGGCTTGATCGAAGTGCGTTCCATCGAGCAGTTTTACGACCCCGTCAGAAACATGTTCCTGCCGGATCGCTTCATCAAGGGCGAATGCCCGAAGTGCCACGCCCGCGACCAGTACGGCGACAACTGCGAAGTTTGCGGCGCGGCCTACGCCCCGACCGAACTGATAGCACCTTATTCCGCCGTGTCGGGCGCAAAACCTGAGCTGCGCAGTTCCGACCATTATTTTTTCAAACTCTCCGCCGATTCATGCCAGCAATTTCTGCGCGCATGGACGAAGAGCGGCACGCTGCAAACCGAAGCGTCCAACAAGATGCAGGAATGGCTGGGGCTTGAGGGCGAAAGCAAATTGTCCGACTGGGACATCTCGCGCGACGCGCCCTATTTCGGCTTCGAGATTCCCGATGCGCCGGGCAAATATTTCTATGTATGGCTGGACGCGCCAGTGGGCTACATGGGCAGCTTCAGGCAACTGTGCAACAAGCGACCCCATCCTCACCCCAACCCTCTCCTTGAAGGAGAGGGGGCAAACGTGGAAAGCATTCTTCGACCCCATCCTCACCCCAACCTCGCCTTGTCAGGGGATGCGTTATTCGACGAATACTGGAAGCCGGATTCCACCACCGAGCTGTATCACTTCATCGGCAAGGATATTTTGTATTTCCACGCATTGTTCTGGCCGGCGATGCTTGAACATGCCGGCTTCCGCACCCCGAGCAAACTGTTCGCGCATGGCTTTTTAACGGTCAACGGCGAGAAAATGAGCAAGTCGCGCGGCACGTTCATCACCGCCCGCAGCTATATCGAGACCATCAAAAACACCGAATACCTGCGCTACTACTACGCCGCCAAGATCAACGGCACGATGGAAGACCTGGACCTCAACCTGGATGATTTTGTCGCCAAGGTGAACAGCGATTTGATCGGCAAATACATCAACATCGCCAGCCGCTGTGCGGGTTTTATTGCCAAGAAATTCGATGGCAATCTAGCCAATTTTGAACAAATCACCGACAGCCGTGCCCTCGAATTGCAGGGGCAATTCATCGGCAGGGACTCCGTGATTGCCGAGGCTTATGAGAACCGCGATTTTGGCCGTGCCGTCCGTGAAATCATGCGTCTGGCCGACCGCGCCAATGAATACGTCAATGACATGGCACCCTGGGTTTTGGCCAAGCAGGAAGGTCAGGAAGCGAAATTGCATGAAGTCTGCACCGTCAGCCTGAATCTGTTCCGCCTGCTCACGCTGTACCTGAAGCCGGTATTGCCCAAACTGGCCGAACAAGTTGAGAGCTTTTTGAATATCGAGCCATTAAGTTGGTCAGATACCGAACAGGTTCTTGACGGAAAAATAAATGAATACAAACACTTAGCCGCACGCCTCGACCCGAAGCTGATCGAGACGATGGTCAGTGCCAACCAGGAAAGCCTGAAACCCATAACTGAATCGCATTCCCCGGCGCGACACGCAGAAGCACAAATCCCCCCCAACCCCCCTTCGTCGAAGGGGGGAGCGGCAGAGACCCTTCCCGTGAATACCGCCACATCACAGATACCCCCCTTTGAAAAAGGGGGGACAGGGGGGATTTCCCCGATTGCCGAGACCCTCTCCATTGAGGATTTTTCCAGGATAGACCTGCGCGTCGCGAAAATCATCAACGCCGAGCATATCGAAGGGGCAGCGAAGCTGTTGAAGCTGACCCTGGACATCGGCGAAGCCCAGCCGCGCACGGTGTTTGCGGGCATCAAGTCGGCTTACGACCCCGAGCAACTCAAGGGCCGCATGACGGTGATGGTCGCCAACCTGGCTCCACGCCAAATGAAGTTCGGCCTGAGCGAGGGGATGGTGCTGGCGGCTTCCGGCGAAACCCCAGGTCTGTTCATCCTGTCACCGGACGATGGCGCACAACCGGGGATGCGCATCAAATAGGCACGCGCAATGGTTCAAACCCGGGCAGGGTTAAATCCCTCTTCTGAAATCAGGACTGCTCTTGTGCGGCAAAGGCGCGAATCAGTTTGTTGGCTTTTGCCTGAAAATTCATCGGGTGAGTCAAATCCAGCAGGTTCGCGTGATGGCGGATGCCGGACAGGGCGGGGGGAAACTGGGGGTTTTTCACGGCGAGGACGATTTTGTTGACGCTGTCGTCGGCATCCACGATCACCGTGCGGTAAGCAAAGCTGTTGTTGATGCGCGCCACATAGCTGGCGTAATTCGGGTAGCCGCCCCACAGGTTCACCGCCATGATGCCGTTGTCTGCCAGCGCCTCGAAACAGTCGTCATAAAAACGCTGGCTTGCCAAGGGCGCGGGCAGTCCCTCTGCATCGAAGCCATCCACGATCAACACATCGGGGGCTTCCAGCGTGTCCCGCACCCACGCCGCGCCATCGCCCAGCAACACCCGGAAACGCGCGTCATCGGCGGGAATGGCAAACTCGTTGCGCAAGGCGATCACCTCCGCATTGATCTCGATTACGACGATTTCTGTTGCGGGTAAATAACGGTAGCAATACTTGGCCAGCGAACCGCCGCCCAAGCCTATCATGGCGATGTGTTTGGGCGCGTGATCGAGCAACAGGAAACTCATCATGGCGCGGGTGTAGCCGATCACCAAATCATCCGGCGCATCAATGAACATCTCACTTTGCACTGAAAAACCGTCAAAATTCAGCGCGAGTATGCCGTCCTTCTCGGATAAATATGGCTTGGTAGCGTTTGCCGAGGGTGGCGACCCGGCAGTCAACACGAGCATCTGCTCAAGCTGATGCCGTATGATTTGCGCGGCTTTTTTCAGCGGTTTACGCTTGAACTTCATGCGCACCCGTAAGGGCGGTGAGGATGCCTTGCATAATCTGGGTGGGCGTGGGCGGACAACCCTTGACCACCACGTCCACCGGAATGACGTTGGACACCCTGCCGCAGCTCGCATAACTTTCGCCGAACAGTCCGCCGTCAAAGGCACAATCGCCGATGGCCACCACCAGCTTGGGGTCGGGGGTCGCATCGTAAGTACGCCGCAAGGCAACGATCATATGGCGCGACACCGGCCCCGTGACCAGCAACATATCGGCGTGCCTGGGGCTGGCGACGAACTTGATGCCCTGGCCTTCGAGGTTGTAATAGGCGTTGTTGACGGCATGAATCTCCTGCTCGCAACCGTTGCATGAACCGGCATCCACGAAGCGGATCGCCAGCGCGCCGCCGAACACATCCAGAATCTGCTGCTGCAAGCGTTGTTCGGTGCAACGCATCGCCTCGTCTGGCAGGGGTGTGGCCTCCGTCCTGATGCCGGTTTTGATGATCTGTTTAATGATTTGATACATTACAAATCCTGTCCCGAATAGCTCAAATTGAACGATTTATTGATCAGCGGGAAGTCCGGCACGACGTTGCCCATGATGGCGTGTTCCAGCACCGGCCAGTTCTGCCAGGAAGGGTCATGCGGGTGGACGCGCGCCAGATTGCCTTTTGCGTCGGTATGGATCGCCACCATCACCTCGCCGCGCCAGCCTTCCACCACCCCGATACCGAAACCGTCCGGCGGCAGGTGCGCCGGGAACTGAAGCAGCAGGTCTCCGCCGACCAGATTAGTGATTATCTCGCGTTGCAGGCGCAGCGACTCGAACAATTCGTCAAAGCGCACGATCACCCGCGCCGCCACGTCGCCGTTGTGGTGCGTCGCCATCTGCACATCCAGCTTGTCATAGGGAGGGCAAGGGAACTGCGCGCGCATATCCCACGATTGTGAACTGGCGCGCCCGGCAAGCCCGCACAAACCCAGCCGCGAGGCCAGTGTCGGCGCGACGCACCCCGCACCGATAAACCGGTCCTGCACGGCGGCATGTTCCTCGTAGATACTCCGCAAACGGCGCGCTTCACCTTCCAGTAGCGAGCATTCCTCCAGCAGCGTTTGCTTGCCTGATTCCGCCAGCCCCACCGTCACCCCGCCCGGAATAATCTTGTCCATCAGATAACGGTGGCCGAACAGGGCGGCATTGTTGCGCAGCACCTGCTCTTTCAATATCCAGAATTGGGCGAAACCGAACGAAAACGCGACATCATTGCCCAGATAGCCGAGATCGCCGAGATGATTGGCGATGCGCTCGCGTTCCAGGAACAACCCGCGCAGCCATAAGGCGTAATCCGGCGGCGTCACATCGGCGATGCTTTCTGCCGCCATCGCATAGCCCCAGGCGTAAGCTACCGTGCTATCGCCACTCACCCTTCCTGCCAGCTTCGCACCCCGCTCCAAGCTCATGTTTTCAAAGCGTTTTTCGATTCCTTTATGGGTATAGCCAAAGCGTTGTTCGAGGCGCAGCACCTTTTCGCCCACGATGGAAAAACGGAAATGTCCCGGTTCGATAATGCCCGCATGAACCGGGCCTACCGGGATTTCATGTACGCCCTGCCCTTCGACCTGCACAAACGGGTAATCGTCCAGCTCTGCCTGACTAGCGGCCTGCGGCTGTTCTGTTGGCGTATCGGTCGCAACATCCATTTGTTTGGTCATCAGCTTGGCGCGCTTTGCCTTGGCGGACTTGCCTGACTTTGCCTCCAGCGCCTCAAGACTGAAGGGTGGCGTATCCGCAAAATCCTTGCGCAAAGGAAAACTGCCGCTGTGCCAGGAGGCGTGGCGCAACCATTTGCGGTGATCCCGAGCTTCACTCGCGTAAATACCCAGCAGGTCGTAAGCCGCGCGCTGCATACGGTTCGCCACCGGAAAAATCGAGCTGATGTCGGGATAAACCGGCTGCTCTGCCGACAAGGGCAAATGCAGGCAAACCATCCCCGCTTCATTGAGCAGAACGACATGCAGGGCAAAGCCGAATTGTGTTGCGCGCTGGTCGCTGCCCCACAAGGCGAGCAAGCGTCCGCCGCCATCCGCCACATTTTGGCAGACGGGGCGCAGGTCGTCAGGCGCGATAGTCGCCTGCCAGACGGGCAACGCGCCTGGCAATTTTGTCAACTGTAAACCGGGATGTGTAATAGGCATGTCTCGTTCCTTAACCCAACAACGCCGCCGCCTGGCGGTACCAGTTTGCCAGATAAGTCGGCATATACAGCCCCAGAATCAGCACCAGCAGCAAATGCAGGAATACCGGGACCAGCGCGGGCGGGTGCGGCAAGCGTTTCGCGGTGGTTTCGCCGAAAACGATGGGCTGCACCTTGCCGAAAATCGCCGCGAAGGCAATACCCAATGCGGTCAACAGGATCGGTGTGGTCCAGGGATATTCGTGCATCGCGGTGGTAATAATCAAAAATTCACTGGCGAACACGCCGAACGGCGGCATCCCCAGAATCGCCAAGGTGCCGAGCATCAGCCCCCAACCCACGGTGGGGCTGACCTGCATCATGCCCCGAATATTTTCCATGACTTGCGTGCCGGATTTCTGCACCGCGTGGCCGACGGCAAAGAAGATCGCGGATTTGGTCAGGCTGTGCATAGTCATATGCAGCATCGCGGCAAAGGTCGCCACCGGCCCGCCCATGCCGAAGGCAAAGGTAATCAACCCCATATGTTCGATGGAGGAATAGGCGAACATGCGCTTGATGTCCTTTTGCCGCGACAGGAACAGCGCGGCCACCACCAGCGACAACAGGCCGAAGCCCATCATCAGATTGCCCGCAAAATGCGTACCCAGCGAACCGTCCACCAACACTTTGCTGCGCATCACCGCGTTTAAAGCCACGTTCAGCAACAGGCCGGACAGCACGGCGGAAACGGGGGTAGGTCCCTCCGCGTGCGCATCCGGCAACCAGCTGTGCAGCGGGACAAGACCGATTTTGGTGCCGTAACCCACCAGCAGAAAGATGAACGCCAGCTTGAGTACGGTCGGTTCCAGCTCGCCCTTGACCGCGTTGAGGTGCGTCCACAGCAGCGCCGTGCCGCCTTCGCCCAACACGCGCTCGGCGGCGAAATACATCAAAATTGTGCCGAACAGTGCCAGCGCGATGCCCACCCCGCACAGGATGAAATATTTCCACGCCGCTTCCAGACTGGCGGGCGTGCGGTACAGGCTGACCAGCAACACCGTGGTCAGGGTCGCGGCTTCCATCGCCACCCAGATGATGCCCAGATTATTGCTGGTGAGCCCCAGCAACATGGTGAAGGTAAACATCTGATACATGCTGTAATACAGGTGCAACATGCCGGTCGAGAGTTTGCCGTGGTGCTGCTCGATGCGCATATAGGGGCGCGAAAACAGCGAGGTGGTAAACGCCACGAAGGCGGTCAGTGCGACCAGAAACACGTTGAACTGGTCTATAAAAAACTGCTCGTCAAACGCCACTTGAGGGCCGGCATCTACCACTCGTATGGTCAGCATGACCGACGCTGCGAAGGTGAAGAAACTCATCACCGAATTCAATTCGGCCGCCCACGCGCGCGAGCCGAACATGGCCAGCAACGCGCCGCCCAACAGCGGCGTGAGCAACAATGCCAGAAGTTGCAGATCAATCATCTTTAAGATTTTCCATATTGGTAATGTCGAGGCTGTCGAACGTCTCGCGGATCTGGAAGAAGAAGATACCGAAGATAAAGCTGGCCACCATCACGTCCAGCGCGATACCGAATTCGACTACCAGCGGCATCCCCTGCGTGGCGCTGGTAGCAGCAAAGAACAGGCTGTTTTCCAGCGACAGAAACGCCACCACCTGTGACACGGCCTTACGGCGGGTGAGCATCATCAAAAACGACAGCAGCACGGAAGCCAGCGCGATACCGATCAACCCGCGCGTTAGCCCCTCGGCCATTTCGGTAATCGGCGCAGCCAGATTAAAGGCAAAAATCACGATACCGATCCCGACCAGCATGGTGGACGGAATATTGATCAGTGTCTCAACATCCCACTTCACGTTGAGTTTTTGGATCAGCCTGTGCAGCAGCCAGGGCAACAACAACACCTTGAGTACCAGCGTCAGTGCGGCGGAATAGTACAGATGATGCTGGTGAGTGGAGTACGCCACCACGCAAGTGCTGACCGTCAGCAACGCGCCCTGCCAGGCAAACAGATTGATGAGCGACAGGATGCGGCGCTGCGCCAGCATGGCGAACACGATCAACAGCAGCAAGGCTGACAGAAAATCAACGAATTGCAGCGCGTAGGGAATCTGCATCTCAGGCTTTCAACAAAAAGTGGATCAGCAGCCCCAGCACGGCCAGCAAAAAGGCCGTACCGAGGAATTCCGGCACACGGAAGATGCGCATCTTGGCGATCAGGGTTTCCAGCAAAGCCAAGGCCGCACCCGCCAGCATCAGTTTCAAACACAACCACAGGATAGCCAGCGGCAATCCCGCCCAATCTCCGGCTTCAGTGATGCCGTAAGGCAGAAATAGTGCGATGCCGATCGAAAAGTATGCGAATAATTTCAGGCTGCTCGCCCATTCGATGAGCGCCAGATGACGCGCCGAATATTCGAGAATCATCGCCTCGTGGATCATGGTGAGTTCGAGGTGGGTGTTCGGATTATCTACCGGAATGCGCGCATTTTCCGCCAGCAATACCATGGTAAACGCCAGCGCAGCGAAAGCCAGACTGGGATACAGCACAAACTGGTGGTGCGCCAACGCGTCCACGATGCGCGGCAGTTGCGTGGACTGGCTGATCATCGAAGCGGTAAACAGCACCATCAGCAAGGCCGGTTCAGCCAGAAAGGACACCAGCATTTCGCGCCGCGCCCCCATCGTGCCGAACGAAGTGCCGATGTCCATCGCCGCCAGCGCGATAAAAATGCGCGCCAGGCCGAACACACCGACCAGCGCGATCACGTCGGCGGCACGCGAGAAGGGCAAATCCACCGCGAGAATCGGGATGATCGCCGCCGCCAGCCACATACAGCCGAATACGATATAAGGGGTCACGCGGAACAACCACGAGGCGTTGTGCGCCATCACCGCATCCTTGACGAACAGTTTGTGCAGCACCCTGTAGGGCTGCAACACGCCCGCGCCGGAGCGGTTCTGCAACCAGCACTGACACTGGCTCACCCAGCCCGTCAGCAGAGGTGCAGCCAGCACCACCAGCAACAACTGGGCGAGTTGGAAGGTGACCAGCGCGGTTATTTCGACTAGGTTACTCATACAAAAATCAACAGGACGATCAGCGTCACAAAGGTGTAAGTCAGGTACAGATGAATATGGCCGTGCTGTAGCACCGATGCCCAACCGGACAGCTTTTCGACCAGACGCTTCATCGGCAGATACAGCAGATACCACAGCCGGTCTTCGCTGAGCGCATGGTATTTCGGCTGCGCGTCAAACGCCGTCGGCAGCACGCTCTCAATTTTGAAGAACGGGTCAAAGATGCGACGGATCGGCTGACCAAACCCTTCGGCAGTGTCCTGCATCCGGGCGTTCTGCGCGGGAAAACCGCAATCCCACGCCGGGCCGCGACGCAACCTGCCGTGGTAATAGTGATGCACCAACCAGGCCGTCACCAGCATCACGGCCAGCACCGCCAGCAGGAAATACACCGGACTGTAACTGGCGCGCTCGGTATCCATCGGGGTCAACATCATCCATCCCGCAGCCGCGTTGCCCAGATGACTGCCCAGCAACATTTGCGAAACAGGGTCAATTTGCTGCACCACGAATACCGGTGCCAGCCCCAGCACCACGCAAGCCAGCGCCAGCCAGACCATCCCGGCGCGCTCCCACAAACCCGCATCGTGCGCATGTTCCAGCTTTGCTTCGCGCGGCTGTCCCAAAAAGATCACGCCGAAAAACTTCACCATCACATAGGCCGCCAGCGCAGCGGCCAGCGCGATAACCGCCGCCGCGACTGGCACCAACATGTCTATGTAGCTGTTCGGCAAACCGGGTGAAAGCAGGAAAGCCTGCAACAGCAACCATTCCGAGACGAAACCATTGAGCGGCGGCAAACCCGAAATCGCCAGCACACCGACCAGCATCAACGCCGCCAGCCACGGCATCTGCTTGATCAGCCCGCCCATGCGCCCCATATTGCGTTCGCCTGTGGCATGCATGATCGAACCCGTGCCGACGAACAACAAGCTCTTGAAACAGGCGTGATTCAGGCTGTGATAGAGCGTCGCGGTAAGCGCCAGCGCCGCCAGCGCATCCTTGCCATAGACATGGAAAATAATCGTCAGACCGATACCGACCAGCAGTAAGCCTATGTTTTCAATGGAAGAATAAGCCAGCAACCGTTTCATATCTACCTGCACGGCGGCAAACATCACACCGAACAAAGCGGTAATCAGCCCCAGCGCCAGCGCCAGCACGCCCCACCACCATAACTGCACGTCCAGCAGATCGAAGGTGACGCGCAAGATGCCGTAAATCGCCGTTTTGAGCATCACGCCGCTCATCAGCGCGGATACCGGCGAAGGTGCTGCGGGGTGCGCTTCCGGCAACCAGACATGCATGGGCAACACCCCCGCTTTCGCGCCGAATCCGAACAGCGCCAGCAAAAAGGCGATGGATGCCCACGAGGAGGAAAGATGCGACGCGCGCATCGCGTCAAAGGTGTAAGCGCCGATACCGTGCCCGGCCTGCATCACACCGAAACTGAGCAGAATGGCGATCGCACCGACGTGGGCGATCAGCAAATAAAGGAAGCCCGCCCTGCGGGTATCGGGAATATTGTGGTCGGTGGTGACCAGAAAATAGGAAGACAGCGCCATGGTTTCCCAGGCCACCATAAACATGTAGGCATCGTCCGCCAGTATCACCAGCGTCATGCCGGCCAGGAAAACGTGATACTCCAGACTCAGCAAGCCCAGCACATCGCCCTCCATGCCTTTGAAGTAGCCGCTACTGAACAGCGACACGCCAAACGACGCGCCGCCCAGCAGAATCAGAAACAACCCGGAGAGCGGATCCAAACGCAAATGGAAGGGCAGATCGGGCAACCCCAGCGGCAATACCGCGATATTGGCGGTCGCACTCAGCGCCCAAAAACCCGTTATGGCAAGCGCCAGCGAAAACACCGCGCCCACAGGAAACACCACGCGGCAAATTACCTGCGGCTGGCCTTGCAAGGCCAGCCCGCACAGGCCGAGCACAATCCACAGCAGCGTCACACCACCAGCAATATCTATCGGTAAAAGGCTAAATACATCCATCCTGAATTACTTTTCAACCTCTAAATTAAGAACAACCCGCACGACAAAACAAGTTCGCGATTATACGCCTGCATTCGCGCCTGTCTAAAAAATGCGTCATCCGGAAATCCCTTATCCCCAAAAAAATCCGCTTTTTAAAAATTTATCAATTATTTCATCCACTTAAACAGGGTGCACAGGTGCAACAAATTTATCTTCCGCCGTAAACCACTTCCAACTTTTCCGCACCCAACGCCTCACGCAGTTCGCGCAGCAGGGCATCGTGCAGGGTCACGCCCCAGGTTTCTCCGAGGCGTAAGTGACAGCTCGCTTCCGTATTGCGATAGTGGATCGTCACCGGGCAATGCCCCTCGCGGTAAGGGGTGAGAATTTTCTTCAGTTGCGCGATGCCGACTTTACCATCGCAGCGCAGCGTCAGTTCACGGGCGAATTCGGAACGCGCCGAGGCGAGGTCGAGCAGTTCTTCGCCGCTGACGCGCACGTTGCCGGAATATTCGTCCAGACTGGCTTTGCCTTTCACCACCAGCAATTCGTCTTCCTTGATCCACGGGCGGCTACGCTCATATTCCTCGTTGAACACCGTCAGCTCCACTTGCGCGTCACCGTCTTCCAGCGTGATGACGGCCATGCGACCGCGCCGCGTTTGTTGCAGGCGCAACCCGGAGACGATACCGGCGAGCGTTACCGGCACGCCGCGTCTTCCCCCGCCCTGGCCACCCCCCCCCTGACCACCGCCAGCGTTCGACTTGCCGACAAAGGAAGGCGTGAGATCGGCCAGTTTCACCTTGATGAACTGTTTCAGTTCTTCGGCGTATTCCTGGAAAGGGTGTCCGCCCAGATAAAATCCCAGACTGATTTTTTCCAGCGACAGTTGTTCGCGCAATGTCCAGCGCGGCACGTCGCTGTATTGCTCCGTCAGCACGGCATCGGCCTCGTCGTCGCCGAACAGACTTTCCTGATTGGCCGCACGCGACTGCTGATCGGCACTCGCCAGCGCGGCATCCAGCGTCGCCATCAAGCAGGCGCGATGGTCGCTCAGGCAGTCGAACGCGCCCGCCTTGAGCAATGCCTCGATGGTGCGGCGATTGACCATGCGCTTGTCCACGCGGCGGCAAAAATCGAACAAGTCCTTGAACGGCCCTGCGGCGCGCGCCTGAAGGATATTTTCGATCGCCGCCCTGCCCGTGCCTTTCACCGCACCCAACCCGTAGGCGATGGTATGCTCGTCCACCGGCGAGAACGCATAACCGGAACTGTTCACGTCCGGCAACAGCACGCGCAAGTTTTGTTGCAAGGTGTCGGCATAAAACGTCCGTACCTTCTCGGTATTGTCCAGATCGCCCGACAGCGTCGCCGCCATGAAGGCGGCGGGATAATGCGCCTTGAGATAGGCGGTCTGATAGGCGACCAGCGCGTAAGCCGCCGAGTGCGACTTGTTGAAGCCGTAGCCCGCGAACATTTCCATCAAATCGAACAATCGCGTCGCGAGGTCTTTGTCAATCTGGCGCGCCACCGCGCCGGTCACAAAAATGTCGCGCTGCTTGCCCATTTCGACCGGGTCTTTTTTACCCATCGCACGACGCAACATGTCCGCGCCGCCCAGCGTGTAGCCGCCGATGATCTGCGAAATCTGCATCACCTGCTCTTGATAGACGATCACGCCGTAGGTCGGTTTCAGTGAAACTTCCAGATCGGGATGGAAATAGTCCGCTTCCGCACGACCATGTTTGCGGTTGATAAAGTCTTCCACCATGCCCGATTCCAGGGGACCCGGACGGAACAGCGCGACCAGCGCGACGATGTCCTCGAAGGTGTCCGGTTGCAGCCGCTTGATCAGGTCTTTCATGCCGCGCGATTCCAGCTGGAACACGGCGGTGGTGTTGCAAGCCTTCAGCAAATCGTAAGTCGGCTTATCGTCCAGCGGGATCGTCTCCAGCGTGAACGGGGCTGTACCACCGGACAGGCGCGCGACATGGCGCATCGCATAATCCAGAATAGTCAGCGTGCGCAGCCCCAAAAAGTCGAACTTCACCAGGCCGATAGACTCGACATCGCTCTTGTCAAACTGGCTGACCACGCTGGCATCACTGTCCGCGCAATACAGCGGGCAGAAATCCGTGAGTTGTCCAGGGGCGATCAGCACGCCGCCGGCATGCATCCCGACGTTGCGCGTCAAATCTTCCAGGCGCGCGGCCAGCTCCAGAAACTCCGGCACGCCTTCCTCGCTGTCGGCGATGGCGTTGATCTCCGGCTCCTGCTTACGCGCCTCCTGCAACGACACCGGCTTCACGCCGTCCAGCGGAATCAGCTTGGACAATCGGTCGCACAGGCCGTAAGGAAAATCCATCACCCGCCCGACATCGCGTATCACCGCTTTAGAGGCCATCGTGCCGAAAGTGGCGATCTGCGACACGCACTGCGCGCCATATTTGCTCTTCACATAACTGATGACGCGATCGCGCCCGTCGGGACAAAAATCCACGTCAAAGTCGGGCATGGAAACGCGTTCCGGGTTGAGGAAGCGCTCGAACAGCAACTCATAACGCAGCGGGTCAAGGTCGGTAATCAGCAGGCTATAGGCCACCAGCGACCCCGCGCCCGACCCGCGCCCAGGTCCCACCGGCACGCCATTGTTTTTTGACCAGCGGATAAAATCGGCAACGATCAGGAAATATCCCGGGAAGCCCATCTTGATGATGGTCTCCAGCTCGAACGCCAGCCGCGCCAGATATTCCGGCATCCGGGCTTCGCGTTCTGCGGCATCGGGATAGAGTATCGCCATCCGCTGTTGCAGCCCCTGTTCGGACTCAGTGCGCAAAAAATCGTCCAGACTCACGCCGTTAGGCGTAGGAAAATCCGGCAAACACGGCTGCCCCAGCACCAGGCTTAGATTGCAGCGCCGCGCGATCTCCACGCTGTTTTGCAACGCTTCAGGCAAATCGGCGAACAACTCGGCCATTTCGGCCTGAGTCTTGAAATACTGCTGCGGGGTAAACGCCTTGGCGCGGCGGCGGTCGTTGAGCACATAGCCTTCGGCGATGCACACCCGCACCTCGTGCGCCTTGAAATCCGCTTCGCTCAGGAACTGCACCGGATGCGTCGCGACCAACGGCAAATCGAGCGCGGCGGCAAGCTGCACCGCATCGTGTATGTAAGCCTCCTCATCGGCGAATCCGGCGCGTTGCACTTCGAGGTAATAACAATTGGGGAACAACTCCGCCCAGCCACTTGCAAACTGGCGGGCGAGTGCCGCATTGCCCGCCACCAGCGCGCTGCCGACATCGCCCAGATGCGCGCCGGACAAGGCGATTAAGCCTGCCGTACCCTCTGTCTGAAACCACTCGCGGCGCAACTCGGCACGGCCACGGTGCTGATTTTCCAGAAAAGCCCGCGAAATGAGACGGCACAGCAACAGATAGCCTTCGCGTGACTGGCACAACAACAACAAACGATAGGGGCGGTCGCGGTCGGCATCGTTGCTGACGAACACATCGCAACCGATAACCGGCTTGATCCCCTTGCCGCGCGTCTTCTTGTAAAACTTCACCAAGCCAAAGAAATTATTCAGATCGGTTAGCGCCAGCGCGGGCATCCCGTCGCCCAGCGCTGCCGCGACCGCCTCGTCGAGACGCACCATCCCATCGGTGATGGAATATTCGCTGTGTAAACGAAGATGAACAAAGGCAGGAGACGACATGACGAGAGCGTTAGAAATTTACAGCGGCGATTTTACCACCGCGCATTACATCGCGTTGCGGAAATGGCGAAGCCTGTGGTACGGGAATAGATTGATGCCAAGGCTTGACAAGCCGGAACCCAATCTGGATCGGGCATTGAGGTAACAGCTAAATTCAACCCAAGATAAGCCATGTTTGCATTTGACCTACAAAACATGTCGCCTGAAGGATCGTGTTTTAACGTGAAACCCGCCCTGCCCGCTCCCTCCCTTGCAGGGCGCATTTCGGCGTAGCCGAAATCGTTCAGAAGGCTTGGTGCATGTGTTCCGCGAAACCCCTCGTTCACCCCCCGCCCCCCCTCTGATGGAACAACTGATAAAACAACTCAATTCTGGCTAAGGCCCAAGCCATCATGGATAGCCCATCCACTGGTGAAACAACTCAGTATTGACTAAGCAATCAAAAAACGATTGCAAAGTCACTCCTTATAAGCCAGCACACCCTAAAGGGTACAAGCACCCTTTGGGTACAAGAGCTGGCAAGTGTCTGGTTATCCCAAAGGGCGAGGGGTACGATTCGTCGCTGCGCGCGTTTCACGTTAACGGGGATGGCGAGTTTCATTATCATTGTCATGCCCGCTAGGCTTTTTTTCTGGCTTTGCCTTGGGCTGGCTGAGCAGCATGGAGTCTTCGTCGTCATCCAGCAGGATGCGGCTGGCATTGCCTTCCATGTCCTCGTATTGCCCATGCTTGACCGCCCAAATCAAAACGGCAACAAAAACCAGACCGAAGAACATCATGCCGGGAATGAGGCTGTAAATTACGTCCATAGTGCTTAGTCCTTGAATAGGTTACGAATCCGTGCCGCGTTGCCGATGACCAGCAAAGAGCTGATCGGCATGGTAATCGCCGCCAGCAGCGGAGTCACATGACCCATCATCGCAAGCGGCACCATGATGAGGTTATACACGAAAGACAGGCCGATGTTTTGCCGGATGGTGCGCAAGGTGCGGCGTGACAGCAGCGTTGCCTGGCGAACCTTATCCAACTCGTTCTGCATCAGCACGATGTCGGCGCTCTCCACCGACACATCCGTCCCCGAACCCAGCGCAATGCCCACGTCTGCGCGTATCAGCGCGGGCGCGTCATTGACCCCGTCGCCCACCATCGCCACAATTTCGCCGCGCCGTTGCAAAGCCTGAATAACGCTATCCTTATCTTGCGGCAATACTTCTGCAATCACTTCCATGCCGCCCAGTTGCCGCGCAACCGAATCGGCGACGGCTTGCCGGTCTCCGCTCAACAAGGTCATGCCGATACCGGCTTCCCGCAGAGTATTCACTAACGCCTCTGCATCAACGCGCAGGGTGTCGGCGACGACCAGCACGGCAACATGCTCTCCGTCTGCCGCCAGATGCACACAAGTCCGGGCTTCAGACTCTAATTGCTGGAGCGGCTGCAACAACGAAGGTTGCAGCACAACCTGATGGCTAGTCAGCCAGTCAGCCGTGCCGATCAAGACATGCTTCCCGGCGCATTCTGCCTGAACGCCAGCCCCCGCCGTGGCATGAAAGCCCTCTACTTTCACATTGCGGTAGGGGAGTTTTCGCTCCTCCACCCATCCGACTACGGCTCGCGCCACGCTGTGTTCCGAATAGCGTTCCGCGCTGGCCGCCAGTTCCAGCAAACTGTCCTCATCCTGCCCTGCCGCCACCAGCACTTGCTCGACGCGCATCCGGCCTTCGGTCAATGTGCCCGTCTTGTCGAAGACGAAATGCGTGACCTTGGAAAGCGTCTCCAACACTTCACCATTTTTCACCAGGATGCCATGCTTCGCGCCCAACCCCGATGCCACGGCAATAGACATGGGGGTCGCCATTCCCAGCGCACAGGGGCAGGTAATAATCAGCACAGAAGTTGCCGCCATCAGCGCAAACTCTAAATTGTCAGACCAGAAATAGAAAGTGACACCCGCACAAATCAGGGTCGCCAACACAAACCACGGCACGATGCTGTCGGAGATGCGTTGTATCGGTGCTTTGGAAGACTGCGCTTCTTCCACCAACCGGACGATTTTTGCCAGGGTGGATTCCTGCGTGGCTGCCAGCACTTCCAGCACCAGCGCACCGCTGCCATTTAATGTCCCCGCCGTGACGCTATCGCCTACATGCTTCTTCACCGGCATGGATTCGCCGCTCAGCATGGATTCATCCACCGAACTGTTTCCTTCCCGCACCACGCCATCCATGGGGATTTTACTGCCCGGCTTGACCAACACCCGTTCGCCCACCTGGACGGCGCGTACCGAGATCATTTTTTCCTCGCCATCACGCAACACGGTAGCGACACGCGGTTGCAAATCCATCAACCTGTTGGTTGCCGACACGGCTTGATGACGGAACATACCTTCCAGATAGCGACCAATGAGTATGACGAAAATAAGATTGGTCACCGTATCGAAATACACCTCGCCCCGGCCACTCAGGGTGACGTAAAGCGAATACGAGTAGGTCACGGCAAGCCCAAGCGCGATGGGCAAGTCCATCGTCAGGCGTGCATTGCGCAGCCCCCCCCAGGCACCCTTGAGAAAAGGAAAGCCGGAATACAACAAGGTCGGAGTCGCCAGCGCGAAAGCCAGCCAACGGAAAAAACCGACAAACTGACCTTGATCTGCGCCGCTGTAGAGCGCGATCGTAATCAGATTCATGTTCATCATGGTGAAGCCTGCGAAGAACAACCTGAACAGCATGGAACGGTTGGCCTTCTTCATCGCCCCTTCCGCCGTTTCGGGGTCGTATGGCACACCGGCATAGCCGATCTGCGACAAGCGTTTTATCAGTGCGGAAAGTTTGACGCGCTTTTCGTCCCAGCGCAGATGCAACCGCTTACCCGCCAGATTGACGTTGGCGGTCGAAACACCCGGCACACGCAGCATGGTGCGCTCAATCAACCAGACACAGGCGGCACAATGGATACCCTCAACCAGCAGATGCGCATCGCGCAAATCGCCTTCAAAACGCACGAATTCCTGCTGCACTTCTGCCAGATCATACATTTCCATATCTCTGGGCGGAGTCGGGGGCGGAGCCAGCAGCGCGCCCTGCGGGGTACGCTGATAATAGCCCTGCATACCGGCTTCATAGATGGCTTCGCACACCGACTGACAAGCGAAGCAACAGAAATCGCGCGTCTGCTCATCCAACTTGCAATGAAAATCCGCATCCCCGGCTATCGGCAATCCACAATGAAAACACCCGACGGAATCGGGTGTGTTTGGCTTATCCACAGACATTGAAATAACTAACGATCATGGCAAGAAAGCCACCCCTGATAAAATACGCCATGATCGCCCCCTCACCCCCGTTCCCCCTCTCCCGGTGGGCGAGGAGTACAGTTCGTCGCTTCGCGAGTTTCACGTCAAGGTTTGGCAATAGCGACATAGACTTTTTGCTCGGTCTTGTATTCCCGATCCTTCTGCACCGCATTGATTACCAGATCCCAATTACCGGCACGCGGGAAGGGCAGGCTACCCCGATACTGCCCTGGGGTCGTCGCCTGCAACTCCGTCTTGAAGTCGAAAGCGGGGTCTCCCGGCCATTGTGCATCAATCACCACCTTGACATCCTGAACCGGGTTGCCGTCCTTGTCTTTCAGCTCAAACACCATATCGGCGGGATTCGCCATCAAGATGAATTGTGCGGCCTCTTTGGTCGCTAACGCATCATTTTTCAACTGCTGAGAAGACGACAAATGCGTTTGCCAACCCAAGGTAGAACGCTCCGCCTGTTCCTGTATCCACTTCGCGTCATACTTGTTGTGTTCTCTGACGCTGTAATGATCATCGAGAATGCGTACCGGGGTATGGAATACGTTCCACAGGAATTTCCCGTTGATCAGCACGCCTGACAGAATCACCGCCAGCAGACCGAATACCCAGGGATTGCGCCAACCTTGCTTGTTCTTCTGTGAAATCACTTCAAAATCTCCATCGTATTGCGCAGCTAACCATGACAAAAACTACTTCTTCGGGCCGTTAAACACGGAATCGTAGCTGGCCTTCATCTTTTCGTCGTCAACATTGACCGCATTAAATCTCAACTTGGTCACATCGGAAGTCAGATTTTCGCGAGGCACTTTAATAAATACCGCGAACCCGGTTTCCTTACCGGTATGGACCAGGTGTTTTTTATCCGCATCCACAATGACCTGACCCGGCAAGGTATTTTCTGTCCTGATTACGACCTGAATGTCTTTGCCCGTCTTGTTCAATACTTTGACGTTGTATTTGTTCTGGATAGAACCGTCGCTCATGCTCACGAACAAAGGCTGTCTTTCCGGCTCGACGCGCATGGTCATCGCGCCCAGATGGTTCAGCCCATAAATGATGCCGCCCAGCGCCAGCAAGATGATGCTGATATAAGCCCAGGTACGCGGATGCTGGTAGAGCTTGTGTACCGGCTTGCCGCTCATCTCGTCCAGTGACGCGTAGCGGATCAACCCGCGTGGACGACCCACCTTATCCATCACCGAATCGCAGGCATCAATACACAAGCCGCAGGTGATACAGCCGATCTGCTGGCCTTCACGAATATCCACACCAGTTGGACAGACATGCACGCACTGGAAGCAGTCAATGCAATCACCCAGCTTGGCTTCATTAGCAGCAGCCGTGCCACGACGCATTCTGCCGCGCGGCTCGCCGCGTTTCTCGTCATAGGTAGGCAGGATAGTCTGCGAATCGGCCATCACCGCCTGAATGCGGCAGTACGGACACAACCACATGCAGACCTGTTCGCGCATGAAACCGGCAAGCAGGTAAGTACCGAAGGTAAAGGCAATCAGCGTCGCCCATTCGATGATGGACAAATTGAAATGCATCAGGTTATGCCAATACACGAAGGCATCTTCAAACCAGATAGTAAAACTGATCCCAGTCAATACCGAAATGAGCAGCCAGATAGTGTGCTTGAGCGCCTTTTTGCGGAATTTGTCGGCACTCATCGGCGCGGTATCCAGTTTGACCCGTGCGTTTGGGTTGCCCTCGACCTTTTCTTCTATCCAGGTAAACCAGTCCACCCAGGTGGACTGGAAGCAGAAATATCCGCAAAACACGCGGGACGCGACGGAAGTCGCGGCGAACAGCGTCATCGCCATCAACAGCAACAGCAGGGACACCATCCAGATGTCCTGCGGCAAAATTGTCAGGTTGAAGAAGTGGAACTGACGGTTGTTCACATCCAGCAATAACGCCTGATTTCCGTGCCAGCGAATGTAAGGAGCCAAGAAGAATATCAACCAAAGCGACTCGGTAAAATTTTTGAAGGTGCGGAAGCGTCCCGGCATACGCTTGGCATGGATGGTCTTGTCACCCTTGTTGACCGACCATTCCTCGTGCTCGTTATACAGGCTGGTGACCTGACCGACTTCCTGCTTAGGTTTCTGTTCCTGCGCGCTCATATACCCACTCCCGAGTTTTTGTCTGTCAACAGCAGACGATAATTATTAGAAAGAATACGCCGTGCGGATTCTGTTAATTTAACAAAACCCGCACAGCGTGTACTTCATCTGAAACGAAAAAAGGAGGAGGTATTCCCCCTCCTTTCCAGTGCGACAAACTTACTTTTCGCCGCGATTTTTAACTTTGGCGTTGTAAAATAACCAGCCCAGTGCTGCGATAACCGCGCCGAAAGCACCGGCAGTGCCGATCATCAAACCCCAATATACAAAGTCATGTGACATTTTATTTTCCTTTCAAAAAACCGCACGGCTTGCGCCGCGCAGCTAAATGGACACTATTGAGCAGCAGGTGCCGATGCAGCTTCAGTGGCAGATGCCGCATCCACAGCAACCGCTGCAACGGGAGCTTCAACTACAGGAGCCGTACCACCACCAAACTTGTACACATAGACTGCCAGCTTCTTCATCTCTGTTGTTGACAATTTACCTGCTTCAGTGAAGTTAGGCATGATCGCCACACGAGTTTCAGGATCACCAGAGTTCACGCCATACTTGATCGTCTGTTTGATACCTTCGATAGAGCCGTCAAAACGCCAGACTTTATCTGTCAGGTTAGCCGAACCCATCGCGTGCATACCCTTACCATCTTCACCGTGACAAGCAGTACAACCCTTTTCGGCGAATAACGGTGTGGCTGTGGGCGTACCCGCAGCAACGGCATTAGCAAGCGTATCAATTTCGGCAGCAGACAGAATATCCTTGTGTGCGACCATCATCCCTTGACGACCCTCCGCAATGGTTTCATAGATGGTTTCCACTTCACCACCATACAACCAGTCATCATCCAACAGAATCGGTGCCATCAGGCCTTGCTCGCGCTGAGCGAATTTGGCACCCGTTTGCATCGAACCCACACCATTTTGACCGTGACAACCACCGCAATTATCACTGAACAGCACCTTGCCGGAACGGCTGACATACTCAGACATGTCCGCATCCGCAAGAATCGCAGCGGGTTCCATACCCTTCAGCTTGTCTTCGTAAGGCTTACGCACCGCATCCAACACAGCCGTGTCCGTTTCCAACTCTTTGATAGCCGTCCACTGACCGGAACCCGGCAAGCCGACACCCTTGAAGAACGTCCCATTGGTCGCCAAAGGAATCGCCGGATACATAATAAAATAAACAACTACCCAAATCGCACTGGCTGTCAGACCAAGCATCCACCACTTCGGCGGTTGATTGGTAAAATCGGCCAGGTCGTCGTCCCATACATGCCCCGTGGTAGGTACACCCCCAGCGGAGTTGTGATTTTCACTCATTTTTTATCTCCCGATTTATTGTGTTCGCCCTCGTCGCGCAGAGCCATATCGCTCTGCGCTTCGAATGCTTCCTTGTTTTTTGGATTGAACACCATCACATAGACGTAGATCATCGCGACAACAGCGGCTACGGTGAACAACACACCCTGCCAATCGTTACCGGTCATTGCTGCCCAGTCCGTGTGAAAGTATTCCATCAGTTTAGTCACGGTAGTTCACACCTTCTTCAAACTTGACGTGATTACCCAAGGATTGCAATAGAGCGATCACAGCGTCCATGTCAGTCTTGCCTTCCAGTTCCTGGGCAGCACCCGCGATGTATTCATCCGTATAGATGTTTTTCGGTACCGGGTTAAACGGCATTTGCGTCATGACCTTCAAGGTTTTTACCGTTCTTTCCACATTCACCGGCCTTTTTTCCAGGAAGAAGAAGTTAGGCATCACCGATTCAGGCACAACATCGCGCGGATACTTCAAGTGCTTGCGATGCCATTCGTTCGAGTACTTGCCGCCCACGCGCGCCAGGTCAGGACCGGTACGCTTGGAACCCCACTGGTAAGTGTGGTCGAACATGGACTCTTCAGCGATAGAGTAGTGACCATAACGGTCTTTCTCGTCGCGGAAGGGACGGATCATCTGCGAGTGGCACAGGAAGCAGCCTTCACGGATAAACACCTCACGCCCGGCTGTTTCCAGCGCGGTGTAAGGACGTACGCCATCGCCTGGCTGCCAATCTGCCAAGGTCTTGTGCGCCGAAGTCACCGGATTCCAGATGATCTTGTCCATAGGAATCGCGTTGCCTTGCAAGTCCTTGTGCTGTGTGTTGTTGTAAGTACCATCACCACCATTCATCGCGGTGTTAGGTAAATAGAACAAAGGCACAATTTCGACGATACCGCCGACTGACACCGCAAGGGCAGTCAGGACGAACATCAGCAGCGTATTGCGCTCGATTTTGTCTTGGAACTTGGTTGAATAGATATGATCGTGATCAGACATGTTTTTCTCCCCTTATGCTTTAGCTGCAACAGCGTTTACGCCGCGTACAGCGTTCGCTTGACGAACAGTCATCACCACGTTGAACAGCATGATCCATGTGCCCAGATTGAACAACGCACCGCCAACAGCACGCATCACATAGTAAGGATGCATAGCAGATACCGATTCAACAAAGGTGTAGGTCAAAGTACCGTACTCGTCGTAATCACGCCACATCAGACCCTGCATGATGCCGGACACCCACATCGCAGTGATGTAAGTTACCGCACCGATCAAGGCGATCCAGAAGTGTACGTTCACCAGACTGTCAGAATACATTTCGGTATTCCACAATTTTTTGGTCATGTGATACAGCGCACCGAAGGAAATCATGGACATCCAGCCCAGCGCACCTGCGTGTACGTGTCCAACTGTCCAGTCAGTGTAGTGAGACAAGGCATTAACTGTCTTGATCGCCATTACCGGGCCGTCAAAAGTGGACATCGCATAGAACGCCATCGCTGTTACCAGGAAACGCAGGATGTAGTCGGTACGCAGCTTGTCCCATGCACCGGACAAAGTCATCATACCGTTCATCGCACCCCCCCAGGAAGGGATGATCATCGCCAGAGATACCGCCGCACCCAGGGAACCGGTCCAGTCAGGCAACGCGGTGTATTGCAGGTGGTGAGAACCCAACCAAACGTAACCGAAAGTCAGCGTCCAGAAGTGCAACACAGACAAACGATACGAGAAGATAGGACGGCCCGATTGCTTGGGAATGAAGTAGTACATGATGCCGAGGAAGCCGCCAGTCAGGTAGAAACCCACCGCATTGTGACCCCACCACCATTGCACCATCGCATCCTGTACGCCGGAGAAGATGGAATAGGAAGTTGCCCAGTCCACTGGAATGGCCAGACTGTTTACCACGTGCAGGTAAGTGATCATGCTGATCATACCCATGGTGAACCAGCTTGACACATAGATATGCGATGTTGTGCGCTTTGCTACGGACATGATGTAATTCAAGCCATAAGACAACCACACAACGGCAATCGCAATATCAACCCACCAAGGCAATTCAGCGTATTCCTTACCTTGGGACAAGCCCAGCGGCAAAGTAATGACAGCCGAAACGATGATCGCCTGCCAGCCCCAGAAATGAAACCAGGCCAGCTTGTTGCTCCACAGACTACAGTTACCTGTACGTTGCACGATGTAATAACCCGTCGCGAACAATACATTACCGCCAAACGCAAAAATCACCGCATTGGTATGCAGTGGACGCAGACGCCCGAAAGTAATTTCGGGGATGTCAAAGTTTAAAAACGGAAACGCCAGTTCCAATGCGGCATACACACCGACTAGCGTCCCAATCACTCCAAAGACGACTGCCGCGATGGTAAACCACCGGACAACGTCCATATCATACTTTACTGGTGTCGCATTCGTTGCTTCCACAGTATCTCCTCCCGAGAGCAAATTTAAAAACGGTGCGATTTTTACACTAAAACACTTGTAAACGTCGCACCACTCCTTACAGCTTTAAAAGCTGCGCAATAATGGCACACCCATCAGGTACAAGTAAAGCGAAAATATTACCTATCAAGTCGCATACCTGCCTGATTTACTCGGGATTTAGCCATCGTTGCACGTTGGCATGATAGGCAAAATTACTCCAGGCTTATTGATGTAAATCAAACAAATTTATTTAGGCTGGGGAACGGGTTGTCCGAATGCCTGTCAGCATGCCCTTTTCCACGGTTCGCCTCATCCAATATCCTTATCGGTTTGAACCCCGGCGTTCAGGCCGGAACAAGCACCACCTCTCGCACTTCATTCAAAAACACGAGCGCTTGTGCGACATTTTTTGTGGGAATGCCCTTCATTCAGAAATAAGACAGCTTCATCGTCTATATTTCGAGGGAATGCCCCTGCGGCATTGCGGCATGATGGGCGAGGTTCAACCTTAAAACATCAGTTTGATCAGCAGATTACGCAGATTTACGGGGGGTTGTCCACTTTTTGTGCGCACCCGATGGGTGAAGTGAATGAATGGTGCAACCGTCTGAATAATCTGCGTTAATCCATTTAATCTGCGGACAACAGCTTTTCTAGGTTTATTCGCTTTTGTCGTTTCCGAAAAAGCGGAAACCCTTTTTAATCAATACGCTGGATTCCGGCCTTTGCCGGAATGACGAATAAATCAGTGTTCCCTGGGAGTCTGTCGGACTTAAAGGAAATCTACTGCACTTGTCCTCGGGTGGTGTGGCCGGGGGAATTCGCCTGGACGGCGCATATTTGCGAGCCGCCGCTGTGCGGCTTTGCCTGCTTAAACCTTTTCGCTACGATTCTTCAAGTCCGACAGACTCCTAGTGCGGCAAACCCGATACACGCCGCCTTGTGAGTTCGTTCGATTAGCTTTCGTAATGGTGGCGGCAAGCAATAATCACCAGCTCATTATCTGTCGCCTGATAAACCAGCCTGTTCACATCGTCTATACGCCTAGACCAAAAACCGGACAAATCGCCTCGCAGTGGTTCGGGCTTGCCTATCCCTTCAAACGGACTGCGCGCCGCTTCATTGATGAGCTGGTTGATCCGCTTTAAGGTCTTTTTGTCCTGCCCTTGCCAGTAGAAATAGTCACCCCACGCGGCGGGGGTGAACGCCAGTAGACGCGCCATCAGTCGGCTATCAATTCGCGAGGCTGCGCCTTGCCTTCTCGATATTGCTGGATTGATCTGGCAAGGTGCGCGGCATTCGCCGCATTACTGGTCAGGTGCAACGTTTCCATGATGCTGTTGTAGCTGTCCAGCGACATAACGACCGCATCACCTTCCGCATCGCGGCGGCTGATAATGGTTATGTCCGCATCTTGAACAACACCATCCAAAACAGACTTCAGCGCATTGCGCGCATAAGAATAGGTTACGACTTTCATTTTTGGCCTCACTTGTACGTTAACTTGTTCAAGTATAGGCGAGGAAGCCGTCCTAAGCAATCCCGGCTATGCCTAAGGGGTCGAGAAACAACAAGTTGAACGGTATCACCCGCGCCCCACCTTCACCGCATCCAGATAATCTGCCCATTGCCGCATGATTAGGTGCCGCTCTTCGAGGTAGGTTGTACGCACGTATGCGACCTCTGTTTCGTTCTCAATGGCGGGGGATAGCATCGCCTCCAGCACTTCGCGCCTATACCCCGTCTCCCCTGAAGCCGTGGCTTGGTTGCCGCCCTTTGTAGCCAACAGCCCCAATAATCTTCGTGAGGGTTTTTTCGCTGATAACCCGCCCCGTCCCATTGCGATTCGGAAACACAAACGCTCAGCGTCCGTTCACAGTAAGGAGTTCGCGCAGTACCGCCAAGGCTTGAGCCGACAACGGATCAACTATTTCAACAATAAATCGCGCCATATGTTGCCCCGGCAGACCATTATTCATTGACTGAGAAAATAAATTGTCAACCTCTCGCTGGATCGGCCTGAAACGACTCATAAATAACACTCAACTTATTGACTAAACAATATTGCACTTCTATACAGAGGCTAATTTGTTGATTCTTTTGAAATTCACGAAGGATCAAGCCCGACAGGTTGCCAAGGCAATAAAAAACCCGCTGAAGCCAGTAGCTGCGCGGGTTATAAAGACGTTTCGGGAATATTCAGAAACCTGAAATGGCGGAGAGGGAGGGATTCGAACCCTCGGTAGCGTATAACGCTACGCCTGATTTCGAGTCAGGTACATTCGACCACTCTGCCACCTCTCCGGGAGGCGGATTCTACCAGCAAGTGGCAAATTAGTGCAGAATGTTGTCATGCGCAGACATGAGATTCCAACCAGGGCATTACAGATCGGCATTTTCCTGTCATTGCTGCTGTTCGGCTATTCCAATCTTTACAAGCCCCTGCCAGCATGGCAATCCGAAGCGTTAGTTGTTGTTATTGCACAAGATTCCACCCTTACCTACGAGGAATTTTCCAAACAGCTGGCGCAGAAATTCGCCGCTTACCTCGCTGTTCCTCTGAAAATAATTCTGGTTCCCGCCAATCAGGTTGAGGCGACTATGCTCAGCCGCCACGCGCATTTGTCAGCCTCCGGCTTCAGTTTGGCCGAAAAAAATCCGGCTTTGCTGTTCGGTCCGGGTTATCTGACCCTACGCGAACAGGTGGCTTACAACCAATATCAACCCGCACCGCGCAACACCAGCGGCCTGCTCGGCAAGCGTATCGCAGTCGTGGCCGGCTCGAATCAGGAAAAGGCACTTATCACGCTCAAGGAGCAGCTACCCGCGCTGAACTGGGAATCAAGGAAAAATCAAACAGTTGAAGACTTGCTCGGCGAAGTGAGTAAAGGTGCGCTGGATTACACTATCGCCGACCATGAACAAATCGCCCAAATGCTTAATTTTCACCCTAACCTTGCGGTTGCCTTTAACATCGGCAAGCCATCCCAACTAGCCTGGGCCTTCCCTGCCAATGCCGACAACGAGCTCATTGCCGCGAACGAACGATTCTTTGCGAGCATAGAAAAAAATGGCGAATTGAACAAGTTGCTGGATCACTATTTTGGTCACAACGACAGGCTGGCTCCGCTGGATGCCGCCGAATTCATGAAGCAACTCGACACCACCCTGCCCAGGTATCAATCTCTCTTCGAGGAAGTCGGCAAAGTGGTTAACGAGGATTGGCGGCTGATCGCGGCAATCGCCTATCAGGAATCACACTGGGATCCGCTCGCCACCTCTTTCACCAATGTGCGCGGCATGATGATGCTGACAGAGGCGACGGCAGACGAGATGAAAGTGGCGAACCGCCTGAACCCCCGTGACAGCACTCTGGGCGGCGCAAAATATCTGCGCCAGATCAAAGAACAACTCCCCGACAGCATCCAGGAACCTGCCCGGACCTGGATGGCACTCGCCGCATACAATCAGGGGATGGGGCATCTTGAAGATGCGCGCGTGCTGACCCAGCGACAAAAAGCCGACAAAGACGCGTGGACTGATGTCAAAAAATGGATGCCCTCTCTCAACAACCCGCTGTACTTTGAGAAGCTAAAGCATGGTTATGCGCGAGGCGGGGAGGCAGTGATTTTCGTCGAAAACATTCGCGCCTATTACGACATGCTGACCCGGCTGGATAGCCACAACGACAGCGAAAAACAACCCCGGCACGCATACCAGTTAGTCAGCACCCGCGATAAGCCCGCTTTTTCATTGAGCGGCTTACGCAAGGCCGAAGTGGGGAGTCACAACAAGCAGGCCGCAGTGGACTATTCCCTGGTGAGATGAGCAGGCGCCAGGCGCTGGTCGCCAATGGGTGTTTTCTCTGCAGGCTGTTGCTCCGCAAGCTGTTGCTCGATACGCGCAAGCCGCGCCGTAATGTCGCGCAACATAACTTCCATTTCATTGTCGGCTTGCGCCGACTCTTTGGCATCGTTACCAATCAAAAAAGCCGACATATTGGCGGTCAGCAACGATAGCAACACCACGCCCAGTAAAATCAGCAAGGAGGCAAACAACCGCCCCGCGCCACTATGCGGGACGACATCGCCGTAGCCCACGGTGGACATCGTCGCCCACGCCCACCACAGACCGTCCCATATATCCCCTATCGAAGGATCAATGCGCGTAATCACCACTCCGGCGAGCAACATGGTGATGATAGAAGCGGCCAGGGTGCCGCCCAGTTGGTGCAGGGTGAGCAGTCGGCGCACATTGCGCGACATCCGCGTCAACAGCACCAGCACCATGATTAGCCGCAAACTGCGCAACATGCCCGCCATCGGCGCAAATTTCAAAATCAGCGGGAAGCTGCCCAGAATAATTACCACATTTATCCAGTTATGCAGCAGATAGCACCGCTTATGCCTGACGAGGTAGGCGAGCGTCACCGTTTCTGCCAGGAATACCAACCAGATCATCCAGTCGAAGACATGCGCCAAGCCTATCTGAATGCTGCCAGTCTCTTCCAGATACCACTGAAAAGGAATCCACAGCACCACGATCAACAGCGGCCATTCCAACCGTTTTGCCCACATTCTGGCTGCGGGCGCTTCGTGCGGCGATACCCCGGCGATACCCAGCCAGTGGATGATGGTCAACGCTTTCATTTGGCCTGCGACAACCTTTCCAGTCCGCCCATGTAGGGGCGCAGCACTTCAGGAATGACAATACTGCCGTCAGCTTGCTGGTAGTTTTCCAGCACCGCCACCAGCGTGCGCCCGACCGCGAGGCCTGAGCCGTTCAGGGTGTGCAGCAATTCCGGCTTGCCCTGTGCATTACGGAAACGCGCCTGCATCCGCCGCGCCTGGAACGCCTCAAAGTTGCTGCACGAGGAAATTTCGCGGTAAGTGTTTTGTGCAGGCAACCATACCTCGATGTCATAAGTGGTCGCCGAAGAAAAGCCGATGTCGCCGGTACACAGCCTGACCACGCGGTAGTGCAGCCCCAGCTTTTGCAATATCGTTTCGGCATGTCCCAACAATGCTTCGAGTGCGGTGTAGGATTCCTCCGGATGCACCATCTGCACCAGCTCCACCTTGTCGAACTGGTGCTGGCGTATCATGCCGCGCGTATCGCGTCCCGCCGAACCCGCCTCGGAGCGAAAACACGGCGTATGCGCGACAAACTTCAGCGGCAACTGTTCCAGCGGGATAATCTCGTCGCGCACCATGTTGGTCACCGGCACTTCGGCGGTGGGAATCAGATAGAAGTTCTGCTCACCTGCTTCACCCATCTGACGAGGCACGCGGAACAAATCTTCCTCAAATTTAGGCAGTTGCCCCGTACCGCGCATCGAAGCGGCATTCACCAGATACGGCACATACACTTCGGTGTAGCCGTGGCTGTCGGTATGCGTGTCCAGCATGAACTGTGCCAAAGCTCGGTGCAGCCGCGCCAGACTTCCCTTCAACACCGAAAAACGTGCGCCGGAAATCTTGGTCGCCGTCTCAAAATCCAGTCCGCCCAGCCCTTCGCCCAACTCCACATGATCTTTCACCGCAAAATCGAACGCAGGCAACACGCCCACACGGCGCACTTCCACGTTGTCCGCTTCGGACAGCCCTACCGGCACGCTTTCGTGCGGCATGTTGGGCAAGCCTTCCAGCATTTCCTGCAACGCGCCCAGCACTTCGTCCAACTGCAACTCCGTCTGCTTCAACGCGTCTCCGACCCCTGCCACCTCGGCCATGACGGACGCAGTATCTTCGCCGCGCGCCTTGGCCTGCCCAATCAATTTAGACGAGGCATTGCGTTTGGCCTGCAATTCCTGAGTGCGCACCTGTAGCGCCTTGCGCTGCCCCTCCAGTTCGCCAAAGCGCACCGTGTCCAGCACAAACCCACGGCTTGCCAAACGCGCCGCCACCCCGTCCAAATCGCTGCGTAAAACCTGAATATCCAACATGTTGATTACCTTTTGAAAGCGGGAACATCATCCCAAACGGTGCGGATTTTACCGCACATCAACGCGCGCTTGCCGCGCAATATTTTCGGTGCGCCGCTTCTGCCGCAACCCCGGCAATTTCCGCCACATCAGCCGGATGCGTGGCACGGTATTCGTCGTGACCGCGCCGGATGGCGGCGAGTTGGGTATCCAGTGTAGCCGGTGTCAGCAACACGCCGAAGTCGTCCGGTATGCTGGATGCAATGTTTGATGCAGAAACAGGCTGCGCAAACATTTTATCCAGAATCACACGCCCCAATGCCGGAACGTAGTGCGACGAATCCGAGTACCAGCGCATTCTGGTTTGCAGGTCGCCCTCCCTCGGCACGGCCTCCGTTGTAATTGCGTTATAGCCGCTGAAATCCCACAACGGAAAGGGGTTGCGCCCTGCGCGCGCCGCTTCTTCCCCGTTGATTCTTACCAACTCACGTTTCCATTGCTGCCATTGTGCCCACAATCCGGCGCTGGCGACCACCTCCCATTGCCGCGCGTGCGAGGGTGAAACGAACAATTTCAGCGCGATGTTTTTCGCGTGCGCCAGTGCCATCATCGCGCGCAACTCGTCCAGCGTAGAGGCGTGTTTCCTGCCGGCGAACGAAAACGCACAACCGGGCGAAGGCAGGTATTTTTCCAGCAGATACATGCGCTCGCTGCTCATAAAATGACTGCGGTAATGCCCGACAAACTGGTCCGGGCGATTAGGGTAACGCGCGCCATTGCTGAGACAACAATCGCCTGCAGCCCTCCTCGCGCGCTTGCGATATTTCCAGCTATCCAGGCTGGTGGTCACGGAAAAGGCCAATTGCAGCGGACGCGACTCGGCGAAATTTTCCGTATCGAAGTCGGAAGGATAGGGAAACAGCGCGTTAAACGCGAAAAAGTCCAGACCGACCACCGCCGTTTTCAGCCCGCCGCCGCTTGCCGCCAACGCCAGCAATTGCCTGGATTCGGCGATCGGCTGGCCAAAAGTCGCCAGATTGGCCGCCCGCTTGCCGCCCAGCGCCGGATGATCGGGATCCATCCCGATGTCGGCGCGCGACGTGCCCAGAATAATCGCGGCGGGATTTTCGCGGGCGAGGAGCACCGTCTTGAACACCCGCTCGTTCAAGGTCAGCAGCGGGCTGACTTCGCCCTTTGCCAGCCCGCCGCGCGTCTGAAAAATCGCGTAAGGATCTACTTTCCAGTTGATTGCAGCCAGCCCAAGCGCCGTAGCGGATGAAAAAATAATGAAATAAATCAAGAACTTACGCATAATCAAAACTGGAAGTACAAAAATTCGCTGATTTGCGTCAGCGAGAACACCGACCAGGCAAACAGCACGCCCAGCAGCAAGGCGTACAGCGCGTTGGGTCGCCACGCCAGCAGCCGGGTCAGCCAACCCCCTTCAACGCCCTCCCCCTGCAAACTTTCCCAGGTCGGGCGATAACGCTGCGTCATTTGCGCGATGTTGGGCAACAGCCACACGACCATCAGACCGAGAATAATCAGAATCAAGGCCTTGTCGGGATTCACGCCGGAGAGCGGCACAAGCCCGCTGAACACCACATTTTGCTGTTCCAGCTTGAGGGCGAAAGCCCCCAGATGCGTACCCACGGAATCAGACAGCGAAATGCCGCGCGCGCCCGACATGCCCGACAAAACAGCAATCGCCGCGCTAAAACTTTCCGCACGGAAGAACACCCACGCCACCACCACCGACAAAAAGGTCAGCCCGCCCGCCAATAACCGGGCCATGAAACCGCCCGCACCCCAGCCCATCCGCCCCTTGAAGCCGCGCCAGGCGTGGTTGACCAACAGATACACGCCATGCAAGCCGCCCCACATCACGAACGTCCAGCCCGCCCCATGCCACAAGCCGCCCAGCAGCATGGTCGCCATCAGGTTGGCGTAACGGCGCACCGTCCCTTTGCGGTTTCCGCCCAAGGCGATGTACAGATAATCGCGCAGGAAAGCCGACAGGGTCATATGCCAGCACCGCCAGAATTCGATGATGCTGGTGGCTTGGTAAGGCGAGTTGAAATTCATCGGCAGGCGCACGTTGAACATCAGCGACAGACCGATCGCCATGTCCGAATAAGCCGAGAAATCGAAATACAGTTGCAGCGTATAGGACAGCGCGCCTATCCATGCCTCGAAGAACATCGGCTGCCCGCCATCCCTCGCGATATCGAACACAGGACTTGAAAATTCTGCGAACGAATCCGCCAGCAACACTTTTTTCGCCAGCCCCAGCACGAAGATGCTCACGCCCAGCGCGATGTTCTCCCAGTTAACGTGATAAGTCGCGGGGCGGGCGAATTGCGGCATCATTTGCGCGTGGTGCAGCACCGGTCCTGCGATCAGGTGCGGGAAATAGGTGACGAACAGCAGGTAATGGGTGAAATCGTATTCGCGCACCTTGCCACGCCAGGTATCCACCAGAAAGGCAATTTGCGTAAAGGTAAAAAACGAAATGCCCAGCGGCAGAAAAAACTCGCCTATCGGCAGGTTGAAGCCGAAGACGGCATTAAAGTTGGCGACAAAAAAATTGGCATATTTGAAATAGCCCAGCAGCGCCAGATCAACCCCTATCGCTCCCGCCAGCAACACGCCCGCCGCCCGGCCCCGCTGCAAACGGTGGCCTATCAGGTAACCTGTCGCATAGTTGAACACCACGGAGGCCAGCAACAGACCGACGAAACGCGCATCCCACCAGCCATAAAAAAACAAGGAGGCCGCCGCCAGCCAGAGAGCCGCGAGACGGCGGCTGACTTTGCCCAGCCGATAGAAAACCAGTAGGGCGACGGGCAGAAAGGCGAAGATAAAAATGTAGGAGTTAAACAGCATCAGAGAGAGGTATTTATCGTTGTGCTACAGCGACCATAGGTCGGGCTATGCCCGCCGCCTTGAAATTATGTCGAACACACCGACCTACATTTGGCTTCGGCTCAATAGTTGTTAAGGAAGCCTTGGATTCGTCATTCCGGCGAAGGCCGGAATCCAGTGCTTTGATTAAAAAGATTCCACTTTTGAGGAAACGACAAAACCCATTAAATCAGTATTTTCTCAAAAGAAACTTCATTTTTTGCCTCGCGCCGCCGCATCCAGTTCGCGCAAATGCGCCAGTTTTTCGGCGATCTTGCCCTCCAGTCCGCGCTCGGTGGGCTGGTAAAAACTCACCTCCGGCATGTCGTCAGGGAAATATTTTTCACCCGCCGCGAAGCCGCCCTCCTCATCGTGCGCATAGCGATAATGCTTGCCGTAATCGAGCTGCTTCATCAATTGGGTCGGCGCATTGCGCAAATGCAGCGGCACATCGCGCGAACCCTCCCGGGCGACAAAGGCGCGCGCGGCATTATACGCGACATAGCCCGCGTTGGACTTGGCCGCTACCGCCAGATATAACACGGCTTGGGCGAGTGCCAGTTCGCCCTCGGGAGAGCCCAATCGCTCGTAAGTCTGCGCCGCGTCATTCGCCAACTGGATGGCGCGCGGGTCGGCAAGACCAATGTCTTCCCACGCCATGCGCACGATGCGCCGCGAGAGATACCTGGCATCCGCCCCGCCGTCCAGCATCCGCACCAGCCAGTACAGCGCCGCATCGGGGTTGGAGCCGCGCACCGACTTGTGCAGCGCGGAAATCTGGTCGTAAAACGCCTCGCCGCCCTTGTCGAAACGGCGCAGATTTTGCGCCAGCGTGTTGTCCAGAAAGTCACTGTCTATACTGCTCACTTGAGCGGTCTGGGCTGCGGTTTGCAACTGTTCCAGCACGTTCAGCAAGCGCCGCGCATCGCCATCGGCATAACCGATGATGCGAGTGCTGGCAGCGTCATCAAAGCTCAAATCCGGCAAGGCGACCTGCCGCGCGCGCGTGAACAATTCTCCCAGTTCTTCTTCTGACAAGGCGTGCAGCACATACACCTGCGCGCGGGACAGCAACGCGTTGTTCACTTCAAAGGAAGGATTCTCGGTGGTCGCACCGATAAAGGTCACCAAGCCCTGCTCGACATAAGGCAGGAAAGCATCCTGTTGTGATTTGTTAAAACGATGCACTTCGTCCACGAACAGGATGGTGTGGCGACCATTTTTCTGCAACACCCGCTCTGCCTCGGCAATCGCCTCGCGGATGTCCTTCACCCCAGACAGCACGGCGGACAGCGGCATGAACTCGGCATCGAAAGCCGAAGCCATCAGCCGCGCCAGCGTAGTCTTGCCCACCCCCGGCGGCCCCCACAGAATCATCGAATGCAAGCGCCCCGACTGGAACGCCAGGCGCAAAGGACGGCCTGCGCCCAACAGATGAGATTGCCCGACGACTTCGTCAATATGCTTGGGGCGCAACCGTTCGGCGAGCGGCGCATCCGGTTGTGCAGGGGCGAATAAATCGCTCATTGGGCGTTCCCCTGACGATAGCCCGTAGTTGTCATCCCTCCTGATTCCTGTTGACCGCTACGGGCGCGTCCAATGCTTGAAGACTCAGCCCTTCTATCTCCTGCAACGATTTCCCCGCGATGCCTTGCAAGTCACCATACAGGCCGACCGTTGCGCCCATCACGCGTTCGATCTGTTCCTGGCGTTTAGCCCACTGTTTCATTATCGCTTTGCGTTCGCGATCCAGGTCCTCCTGCATGGTGGAAAACGCCTCGACTATCGCTTCGACACGCTGTTTGAAGCGCGGGCCAGTGAGGTATTGATAGACCATTTCGGTCTTGCTTTGCTGGCCTTCGGAGGATTGACGCGCGAGCGCCAGTTCCAGCAATGACTGGCGCAAAATCATCGCCACCGGCAAGGCGGCGCGGGGGTGCGTCACCCAGACACCTTCAAGCCACTCGAAAGTGTCCACGCCTTTGGGCAAGGCATGGGTGACGATCACGGCGATTTCCGCCTTGGCGGTGCGCTGGTCTTCGCGCAGCTTGGCAAGCCAGCCATCGCTCCAACTTTTGGTGCGTTTGGATTCCCACAGGATCGTGCCGCTCCCCTGCCCGCCCGAAGAACGCACGCGATGCAGCACGTCGCCGCCGAATTCGCCCTTGGGCACGGGTTCGATGGCATCGAAGGGGAATTTGGCGCGCAACAGGTTTTCCAGTTCCAGTTCCTGCACTTCGCCTTGCAGTTGTTGCGAGCCTTGCTCGGCGCGGCGTTTGAGGTCTTCGATCTGTTTTTGCATGGCGCTGATGGTTTGCTCTTTCTCCATCACCTTGAGCTTTTGTTCGTCCTCGGCTTCTTTTTTGGCGAGGCCGCGCACTTCGCTTAAACCGCTCTGCACGCGCTTTTCCACGGTGAGTTCCAACTCGCGCTTTTCATCGTCCAGCGCGCGCTGTTTCTTGATGAGTTCGGCTTGCACCTGCTGCGCCTCGGCCAGTTTTTGATTGTTCGCATCAAGCACTTCCTGCAAGTCGGCCAGTTCGCGCGCCTTGTTTTCCAACTCGGCGGCGCTGGCCAGTTTGGCCTTTTTCGATTCCTCGGCGATGACACGGACGCGCTCGGCCTTTAGCTGCGCTGCGACCTGATCCGCCACCTGATCGTCGAGCTGGCGTTGGGCAGTGTTGAGCTGTTTTTCCTTGTCGCGCATCGCCTGTTCGCGCAGCGCGATATCGCTGTCCTTTTGCGCCAGTTGCCGCTCGAACTGCTGGCGCGTCGCGGCGATTAACGGAGCCGCCAGCGATTCGTTGAGCTTGATCGCGGTGTGGCAGTTGGGGCAGGTGATGGTCGGTTCGGTCATGGCATTATCCTTTTGCTGGTTCTATCTGCCAGAGATGGGCGAACAGCCGGCATTATTCGCCCAGCACATCCGCACCCGCCGGTGGGGTGAACTGGAATTGCGCGGCGGGCAGTTTGGGGTTGCGCTGCATGGCGGAGAAGCGCAGCACGGTCTTGTGGCCAAACGCGTCATTGAGTTCCATCGCCACTAATCCGGCCTGCGCATCGAACGCCATATACACGGCGGAAAAGCTGCTTTCCTGAGACTTGGGCGTGGCTTGCAGCCATTCCAATCCTTGGCGCTGCCCCGCCTCTTTAAGGGTGAAACCGCGCTCGATTTCGTTGCTGCCCGCCAGCAGTGCGGCGGGGCTGCTGCCCAGCGCGGCATCCAGTTTCTTCACCGTGACCTGGTTCAGGTCTTTGTCATACAGCCAGAACTTCGCGCCATCACCGACGATAATCTGCTCGTAAGGCTTGCTGTACGTCCAGCGGAAGCGACCGGGGCGCTGAAATTGCATGATGCCGGACGCGCTTTGGATGCGGCGACCATTCTGGTCCAGCACTTCCTGACTAAAATTCGCCTGCGCAGAATGCGTCGCGGCGATGAAGGTCTTCAGTCTCTCGATAGCGCCGGCGTGTGCGCTGAATGGCAAAACGGTCAACATGAGTATTGCAAATATATATTTCATCTTTTGATGATTCAGGATTCAGTAACTTACCACTTACCACTTACCACTTACCACTTACCACTTACCACTTACCACTTACCACTTACCACTTACGACTCCCTGCCTGGTGCAATCACTTCGCGATTGCCGTTGCCCTGCATCGCGCTGACGATGCCGGCGGCTTCCATTTGCTCGACCAGGCGTGCGGCGCGGTTGTAGCCGATGCGCAGATTGCGTTGCACCAGCGAGATCGAGGCGCGGCGCGATTTGACCACGATGTCCACCGCCTGATCGTAGAGCGGGTCGGCTTCGGCATCCAGTGTCGGCGATGTGCCGCCGTCCTCCCCGCCCGCGTCTTCAAGCGAATTGAGCACGCCGTCTATGTATTGCGGCTCACCTTGCGCCTTGAGGTATTCGACGATGCGATGCACTTCCTGATCGGAGACGAACGCGCCATGCACGCGCTGCGGGTAACCTGTGCCGGGCGGCAAATAGAGCATGTCGCCCTGCCCCAGCAAGGCTTCCGCACCCATCTGATCCAATATGGTGCGCGAGTCTATCTTGGACGATACCTGAAACGCCATGCGCGTCGGCACGTTGGCTTTGATAAGCCCGGTGATGACATCCACCGAAGGGCGCTGCGTCGCCAGCACCAGATGGATGCCGGAGGCGCGCGCCTTCTGTGCCAGCCGTGCGATCAGCTCTTCCACTTTCTTGCCGACCACCATCATCAAATCGGCCAGCTCGTCTATGAAAATCACGATCAGCGGCAACTCTTCGAGCGCCTCTGGGTCATCGGGGGTGAGCGAGAACGGGTTAGTGAGCGGCTCGCCCGCCTTGATGGCTTCGCGGATTTTCTGGTTAAATCCGGCAATGTTGCGCACCCCCAGCGCCGACATCAGCCGGTAGCGTTTTTCCATATCCTGCACGCACCAATTCAAGCCGGAAGCCGCCTGGCGCATATCCGTCACCACTGGGCAAAGCAAATGCGGAATGCCTTCGTAGATGGACAATTCGAGCATCTTCGGGTCTATCAACAGCAGCCGCACTTGCTGGGGTGTCGCCTTGTAGAGCAGGCTCAAAATCATCGCGTTGATGCCCACCGACTTGCCCGAACCGGTCGTGCCCGCCACCAGAACGTGCGGCATTTTCGCCAAATCGGCCACCACCGGCTGACCGGAAATATCCTTGCCCATGGCGATGGTCAACAACGAATGCATGTCGGCATATACCTTGGAATTAAGGATTTCCGACAGTTGCACCATCTGCCGTTTGGCATTGGGCAGTTCCAGCGCCATGTAGGCTTTGCCGGGAATGGTCTCGACCAGACGGATGCTCACTACCGACAGCGCGCGCGCCAGGTCTTTCACCAAATTGGTAATCTGGCTACCCTTCACGCCGACCGCAGGTTCGATTTCGTAACGGGTAATGACCGGTCCCGGATAGGCCGACACCACTTTGACGATCACGCCAAAATCGTTCAACTTGCGTTCGATCAGGCGTGAGGTAAATTCCAGTGTTTCAGCGGAAACCTGTTTGACCTGTTGCGTGGCGGGATCGAGCAGATGCAGTGGCGGCAAAGAGGAATCGGGCATATCGTCGAACAGGGTAATCTGCTTTTCTGCGCTGGCACGCGCCGACTTGACCACTTCGACCACGGGCATCTCGATGCGTATCGGCAAATATTCTTCGACACGCTTCTTTTCCACCTCAACCACCGCGCTGCGCACACTCATCGCCTGCGCGCCGATGCGCTTATCCTGCCGAGTCTGCCAGTATTGTTTTATCCAGGCATAGACCACTTCGATCCGTTCCCCCAGCCAATCCACAAAACGCAGCCATGAAAGGCCGCTGAACACGCTAAAACTGGTCGCCATCAAGGCCAACAACAACAAGGTCGCGCCGGTAAAACCCAACCAGTGCGACAGCGCATCACCGATCAACCTGCCGAACATGCCGCCGGGGGTCAGCGGTAAGGCCACCTGTAAAGTATGCAAACGAATCGCTTCGAGCGCGCTGCTGGAGAGCAGCATCAAGACAAAACCGGTGACGGCAACCCACAGCGTGCGTTTATTGAAAATACTATCGGCACGCAAGGCGCGATAGCTTGCCCAAACTTGCTGGACTAAAAACAACACCAGCCACCAGGCTGAAATACCGAACAAATAAAACAGCAAATCTGCGACATAAGCGCCCAGTATCCCGGTAGGATTGGCGGTTTGTGCGCTGGCGACGCTATGCGACCAGGCGGAATCCGCCGGATTGTAGCCATACAGGGCGACGGTAAAATATAACGCGAGTGCCACCAGCATCAGCCAGCGCGACTCGCGCAACAAAACCAATAATTTACTTCCCGGTAATTCGTTACTGGCTTCAGCCATGCGATACCCCAGCCAATCCCAACTGTTCTGCGACGATTACCGCCCCCAGCCGGCTATTCACGTTCAACGACTGATATACCGCCGCCACATGAATTTTCACCGTTCCTTCGGCCAGACCCATAGTGGCGGCGATTTCCTTGTTGCTCATCCCCGCGCACAGATAGCGCAAAACCTGCATCTGGCGGGGGGTCAAACCATAAACGTTGACAGGCATATCGCGCTTGTCATCAAGCTCGAACGCAACCGACTGATGGTGCAAAATTTCCGGTGGCACATATACCCCACCCGCCAGCACCAGCTTCAATGCCCCCAACATGGCCTGCACATTGGCACTCTTGCAGACAAAACCCGTTGCCCCATAATTCATGACCTTTTCGATCGTTGCGCGGTCATCCTCAGAGGACACCACCACGACCGGAATATGCGGATAGTGCTTATGAAAATGCCCCACCGATTTGGATCCGGTACTACCGGGCATATGTAAATCCAGCAAAGCCAAATCCAGCTCGGGATGCTTGCTTGCCAGCTGCACGGCTTCCTGAAAATCACCCGCCTCCAGTATTTCCACCCCCTCGGCCAATTGTTTCAGCACATAACGCAAGCCTTCACGAAACAACGCGTGGTCATCTGCCATCAAAATTTTCATACTTTCCCCCCGGATAAGTGCTCTTGTTCCTGTTGGGCGGCAATCATACCATCCGGCACACTCCATGAACCGCTATGAATAAACCCCGACCGACCCGCTGCATCCTCCAGTGCGGCATCGTCTATTTTCGACAACCCTGATTTTTCGCAACATCTGGTCGAACCGTCACTGCTAATCACTAGCGTAAAACAGCTTCCTTCATCCAAAGTGGAACTGACCTGCAACGGATAGTCAAGCAGATTCGCCAAGCGTTTAACGATCATCAGACCCAGCCCCAGCCCTTTTCGGCGATCGCGCTGGCGATTACCGATCTGAAAATACGCTTCAAATATATGCGGTAAATGTTCGGCATCAATGCCGACCCCCGTATCGCACACGGACAACTGCACACCCTGCGTGACCGACTGGCAAGTCAACGACACCCGCCCATGCTGGGTGTGACGCAGCGCGTTACTGAGCAAATTGCGCAACACAATCTCCAGCAACATGGGATCGGTGCAAACCATCCCGTCAAAACTCGACACCTCCAGACGCAAGCCTTGCTTGTCCGCGAAAAGTTTATATTCGTCGCGCAATCTTTTCAGCAAAGGCTGCATGGCAAACCGCTCATAGTTGGGGGTAATGACACCCGCATCCAGCCTGGCAACATCCAGCAGCGTATCGAGCATACCGCCCAGCACCTCGACAGAATGTTCGACTTTCTCCTGCAACGCACGCCCTTGTTCGCCCTGCACATACTCCTTCAACGCACCGACCAGCATCGCCAGCGCGTGCATGGGCTGGCGCAAATCGTGGCTGGCGGCGGCCAGAAAACGCGATTTCATCTCATTTGCCCGTTCGGCGCGGTGTTTTTCTGCGACCAATTGTTCGATCAGATACTCATTTTCTATCGCTCGATGCAAAGACAGCTCGAAAATCTTCGCCAATTCACGACCGCTCTTGAGCAGGAAAGCCCAATACACCACCAACAAACCCGCCAGCATGAAATGATCGTGATCACCGACCAGCGCATTGATGAACGCTAATGGCAAAATCAGCAAGGAAATATAGATATACAAAGACGGAGCAAAAACCGGATTGGTCGTCGCAGCCCCTGCCGATACGCCCAGATACACGCAAATCAAAATCACCTGATAAGTAAAATTATCCGGCACAAACAACAAAATACCGCCCGCCCCCCAAATCAGCCCCGCCAGACTGACGCTCACCAGCAGTCGTCTGCGCCAAAGCCGACATTCGTCGAGACTATCGAGCTTGACGACCTCGCGCGATGCGTAAAAAAATTCCGCCGCCAGCTCGACGAACAGCACCCCCAGCCAGACCAACAATACCTGATGCGCCACCACATCCCATACCAGCACCACCAGCATCAGTGCAACCAGCACCTGTACACCTATCATCAACGGATAAGCGCGTAGACGCGCGCGCATCTGCTCGGCGCGCACCGGCAGATTATTTTCATTCATGTCACAAGAAAGCAGTTTGGCTAATTGAGAAGACATAATTTACTTGCCTTGCAGCGCCAGCAGCAGCTTGATATCTTCAGCCATCCAGTCAGCACGCTGCCCGAAAGGGGCGAGCAGCAGCACCCGTCCATCCCCATCCACGATGTATGACCCTGCCGTGTGATCCACGTTATAACCCGATTTAGTCGGCTGTTTTTCGTACACCACGTCAAACGCACGGGCGACCTTCGCGGTGGCAGCCGCATCGCCATACAAGCCTAAAAATGATGGGTGAAAAGCGGGCACATACTGCGCCAATATTTCACGCGTGTCGCGCTCGGGATCTACGGTCACGAACAACACTTGCACCTTGTTCGCATCCCGACCCAACTTGGTCATCACCTGCGCCAGGTCAGCCATGGTGGTCGGACACACATCCGGGCAATGCACATAACCAAAAAAGATCACCACGATTTTGCCGCGAAAATCGGCCAGTTTGCGGGGCTTGCCGTTATGGTCGGTAAGCCTGAAATCAGCCTGGGTAAACTTGGCACGCACTTCAGCCGCATGGAATGGAGAGGGCAGCCTGACCTCATCGCAGCCGGATAAAAACAAAAAAACCATAATAATCATAATATTACGCAGCAACATGACAACTCCCCGCCCAACCGTTCACATAAAAGGTATAGCCCACTTTGACCATACCATAGACACCAAAGCCTGCCACCAGCAACCCGGCGGCCAGACGCACACGCGGCGATTGCACCCAGCGCCGGAGGCTTTCCCAGAACAGGCCGATCAGCAACAGATTGGGCAATGTCCCCAACCCGAACGCCAGCATCACCAGCGCGCCGCTATCCGCCCGTCCGGCAGCCAACGCCGTGACCAGCACGCTATACACCAGGCCGCAGGGCATCCAGCCCCACAATGTCCCCAGCAAAAAAGCCTGAAACGGGGTCTTGACCGGCAACAACCCGCGCGTCAGCGGCTGAATACGCTGCCACAAAAACCTGCCCAGCCCTTCGATACGCCGCACCAGCCCCCAGATACCCGCAATATACAGCCCCAATGCAATCAGCATCAGGCTGGACAAGGCGAACAGCAGATGTTGCACCGGCACGTCATCGCGCAACAGCAACCCCGCCTGCCCCACCGCGCCCACCAATGCCCCCGCCAGCGTATAACTCGCCACCCGCCCGCTGCTGTAAGCCAGATGAAACGGCCAGCGTGTTTTGCCTTGGGGAAGTTGTCCGGTCAGAATACCCACAATGCTGCCGCACATGCCAAGGCAGTGCACGCCGCTGAGCAGGCCAACAAAAAACACCGCGATAATGCTGAATTCGGTCATGGGAGGATAAGGGGTTAGTGGTTAGTGGTTAGTGGTTAGTGGTTAGTGGTTAGTGGTTAGTGGTTAGTGGTTAGTGCCGAAGTTTAACGGGCTGGCTGGGCTATATCCAGATATTCCGCAATTTTGCACGCATCAGGCGCTGATTGATGATACGGCACGATGCCCAACAAAGGCGCGTCTATGCGTTGCCGTAGCGCGACGATGTTTTCATCCAGCATCATCATTTGTCCGTCCACCCCATTCGCCACCCAGCCCGCCAGGGTCAGCCCGCTGGCGGCGATGGCCTGTACGGTGAGCAGCGCGTGATTCAGGCAACCCAGCCGCATCCCGACCACCAGAATGACGGGCAGATTGAGCAGTTTCGCAAGGTCTGCACTGTCCTGCTCGTCGTTCAACGGCACACAAAAGCCGCCGACCCCCTCGACGATCACCACATCCGCCTGGGCCTCCAACTCCCGACAGGAGGTGACGATACGCTCCAGATTGATTCTGACCCCGGCAAAGCGCGCCGCCAGGTGGGGGGCTGCGGCCTGCGTGAAGCAATAAGGATTGACCTGCCCGTAACTCGCCAGCACATTGCTGGCCGCACGCAAACGCTGGGCATCGTCATTGTGATCCTGCTCGTCGCACCCCGCCGCCACCGGCTTCATGCCGACCACGCGCTTGCCCGCTGCGGCAAAACCATGCAGCAGCGCGCAACTGATCAGCGTCTTGCCGACATCGGTGTCCGTGCCGGTAACGAAGTAACTCATTTTATTTTGAACGAGGTCTTGATGATTGCGGCGCCATCGCTCGTCACGCGCGGCTGCGGTTTCCAGGCGTGACCATAGACCACTTCGTAAGTCGCCGGCAGCTTGCCGTCACGACGCAATTTTTCGTAATTTTCCAGCAGCTTAGCGTAGGCCGACTTGCCCATCAAGCCCTGCCCGCGCCCGGCGGTGACATTGTGCGCACCGATGGCTTTGAGGTCTTGCAACACCGAGCGCACCTCGTCGTAAGTCAGCGTCATGTGTTCCATATCCATCACTGGCGCAGAAAATCCGGCAGCGACCAGCATGTCGCCGATGTCATGCATGTCGGCAAAACGGTTGACGTGACTATGCCCGTCCACACCGCCAAACGCCTGCCTCAATTCCTTCAGCGTATCAGGACCGAAGGTGCTGAACATCAGCATCCCGTCCACCTTCAGCACGCGGTGCAATTCGACAAACGTCGCGGGCAAGTCGTTGCACCACTGCACGGCGAGATTCGACCACACCATTTCCACGCTGTTCGCCGCCAGCGGCAAGGCTTCCAGGTCGCCGCACACCGGTAATTGTTTTGTGCCGCCGAACAGCTTTTGCCACCAGCCCGAACGGCCTTGCCCGGCCTGCAACATGCCGATGGCGATGTCCAGCGAAATCACCTGCGCCGCCGGATATTTTTCCGCCAACTGGCGACCGCCCCAGCCCGTGCCGCTGCCCGCGTCCAACAATCGCAAAGGGGTCAGCTTGATGTAATCCAGGCGCTCCAACATGCGCTTGCATACTTCGCGCTGCAACACCGCCGTCGCATCGTAATCTGCCGCCGCACGGCTGAAGGCGCGACGCAGCAGCTTCTTGTCTATCCAAAATTCATTCATGCAGAAAATCCGCCAACAGTTTCACAAAGGTTTCAGGGTGCGACAAAAACGGCGCATGTGCTGCGCCCTCGATTGCCGCCAGCCGGGCATTTGGCATCGAAGCAGCCAGAAACTGCGCGGCGGGCAAAGGCGTGAGCGTATCACGAACGCCGGCAATCACCAGCGTGGGCTGGCGGATATCCGGCAAAGTGGCGCGTAAATCGCAGTCGCGCAAAATGGCCAGCCCCGCTTGCAACGCCGACAAGTCAGGCTCGCCGCGACTGAGCAGATTGCCGCGCAACGCTGCCAGCAACTCGCGTTCCTGCTCGCTGCCGCGCAGTTGCAGCGATAAAAAGCGGCGCAGAGTCTGCAAATAATGCTGCTGCAAGGCCTCCGAAAAAGCCGCCAGGGTTGCTGCCGCCATCGCGCAAGGCCAATCGGCTTGCCGCACGAAACAGGGCGTGGCAGACACCAGCACCAGGCGTTGCACTTGCTGCGGGTAGCGCATCGCCCAACGCAACGCCAACTGCCCGCCCAACGACCAGCCGCAGACGGTTAAAGGTTCGAGGCCGGAAAATTGCGTGGCGAGCTGGTCAACGAGGACATGTAGGTCGGGATTTATCCTGACATCGCCGCCGTGTCGGGATAAATCCCGACCTACACTGTATCCATGCCCCGGCAAATCCACCGCCAGCACCCGAGTCTGTTTGGCCAATTCGGCCAGCGCCCCGCCCCACATCCCGCCGTGCATCCCCCACCCGTGGAGAAACAACACCGGCGCGCCACTGCCGCCGTAGTCGTCAACGTGCAAGTTCATGCAAAGCCTCGATCAAACGGGTTACGTCGTGTGCGGTGTGCGCGGCAGACAGCGTGATGCGCAGGCGCGCCGTGCCTTGTGGCACGGTGGGCGGGCGAATCGCCGCGACCCACAGCCCGCGCTCACGCAAGGCCAGACTCAGCGCCAACGCCGCCTGATTGTCGCCCACCAGCAAAGGCTGAATGGCCGTAGCGGAAGGCATCAACGCCCAGGGCAGCCCCGCCAGCCCGCTTTTCAACTGCGCAA
>Ga0210037_1000260_pt1 | contig 44335 bp, 49 predicted proteins | sample CryGey08umfilter_3_FD_185451 | JGI IMG/M metagenome (GOLD analysis project Ga0210037, IMG submission 185451) | Groundwater microbial communities from aquifer in Utah, USA - Crystal Geyser 4/9/14 0.8 um filter (SPAdes) (version 3) | ecosystem: Environmental > Aquatic > Deep subsurface >...
TAGCTGGGCTCGCGTTCAAGTCTTGCGGTGGGGCAGCGTGATGCGTCTTGGCGAAAACCGTCCAGTAGAACTTTACGTGCGTCAAGGGGATACCCATTTTATAGATTTCAACATTTCCGATGCACCACTACAATGAGGTTGTGCGATCTGGGGCTCCATTTAGCTTAGCGGGTTTCAATGGCTCCCTCCCAGAGGGAGCGCCCGCAAGGGGTGTTCCCGCCGAGATTGGCGGCATAACCGCTCAAACTGGCGATAAAGAGGGACGAGGTCTCGCTTTGCGAGTTTCACATTAAAAAGGACTGATATGCACGCTTTGGGCAAATATCCTCATAAACGCATGCGTCGCATGAGGCACGACGAGTTTTCCCGTCGCATGATGCGCGAAACGGTGCTGACGCCGGCCGACTTTATTTACCCGGTGTTTGTACTGGACGGCAACAATCGCACCGAGAAGGTGGCCTCCATGCCTGGAGTGATCCGGCAAACCCTGGACAAGCTTTTTCACCAGGCGGAGGAATGCGTCAAGCTCGGTATCCCGGCGCTGGCAATTTTTCCGGTCATCGATCTGCCCCTCAAAAGCCTGGACGCGGCCGAAGCCTATAACCCGGACGGCCTGGTGCCCCGCGTGGTGCGCGCACTGAAACAGCGTTTTCCGGAATTGGGCATCATCACCGACGTTGCGCTCGATCCCTACACCATTCACGGCCAGGACGGGCTGATCGATGGTAACGGCTACATTTTGAATGACGAGACGGTGGCTGTGTTGGCAAAGCAGGCGCTCACTCACGCCGAGGCCGGCGCCGATATAGTTGCGCCTTCGGACATGATGGACGGACGCATCGGCGCGATACGCAACGCGCTCGACAGTCAGAATTATATCCATACCCGGATTCTGGCTTATTCCGCCAAGTACGCTTCGAGCTTTTACGGACCGTTCCGCGACGCGGTCGGCTCCGCAGCCAATCTGGGGGCGGGCAACAAATATACCTACCAGATGGATCCAGCCAACAGCGATGAAGCCTTGTGGGAAGTGGGGCTGGACCTCGAAGAAGGGGCCGACATGGTGATGATCAAGCCCGGCATGCCTTATCTCGACATCGTTCGACGTATTAAGGACACCTATCAGGCACCGACTTTTGTTTACCAGGTCAGCGGCGAATACGCCATGCTCAAAGCGGCCGCCCAGAATGGCTGGCTAGACGAGAGAGCCTGCGTGCTGGAAGCTTTGCTGGGATTCAAGCGCGCCGGCGCGGATGGGATCCTGACTTATTTTGCGCTGGACGCGGCGAAATGGCTCAAGGAAGGCTGAAATCCGGCTATTGCCGATCCGGTTCCATGGCTTTTCTCTCCCGCTCCACGTTGATAATGTAGCGTTGAATCATGGACTGCATATTTGCCGACAAGTTGGCGAACTGACAACCTGCCCGCTTGGTTTTCAACCCGTTTCTTAAAGTCACCTCGAACACGTTCCGTATTTCCATAGTCGCCACAATATTGCCGATCTCGGGCAAAACCAGGTTGCATCCATTGAATATCATTCCCGGTTCAACGACAGCATCTGCTGGCGGAATAACCACGCCTACTCCGCCGATACTGATGTCTGCAATCGCCATTTCAATCTTGCGCCCATCTTCCATTAACACGATACATTTTAATGGTTTTGCAATAGGTGTCGTCACCCGATAATATTCCCGCCGCTGCAGCTTGATCAACGACTTGGGAAGCTCGATCCTGAACACATCCCGGCCTTCGAGCCGAACCTTTTCTATCCAGTTGGCGACAAACTGAACTTTGACCTTGTCATGCGCCGTAATAAAAATAATTTTTTCGCTATCGAGAATTTTTTTATTGAACGCTTCGTTCGCTCCCAAATCCAGAAAAACAAGCGCCTCATCCGGGTCTACGGCGATGATGGATGTCAGTATAAAGCCTTCGCCGCGATTAAAATAAGCGCTAACCAGCTCGGTTTTTTCCATCACTGCGCGAAGAATATAGACGATCTCTTTCTTCCAGCTAACCGTAAAACTGCTGGCATCGTCTTCGTCGGAAATCAATAAACCTTGGGACGGATTTGAGGTGGAATTTACCATGTTGCCCCACCAGAAACTGCGGAAGGAATGTCGTTTTGACACCCAGCAAGGATTGTCCATAAATTGTTATGGCAGGAGCACGGACAGGAAAGTAGCGAAGGCGTCATTAAAATTTTGGCTCTAAACGATTCGAAAAACAAAAATGCAAAACCATTTTCTATGCGTAGCAGGCAAAAATGTGCTGGCAAAGTATACGGGCATTATCCCTCTTCAAGCAATGTCTCGACCTGCCGAGCAGGTGCGCGCGCATTTTTTTCAGCATGGCCGCACGGAATTTGGCGTATATCCTCCGTGGCAAAAACCGTAACATTAATTTCTGCGGGGCCATCCAGCAAGGTAAAGACAGGGATGGAACGCTCTTCACTCCCGAAATGGAGATGTTTTTCGCCACTTTTATAGGACACCCGCCTGGCCAATAGAAACAATTCCACAACCTTGGCGCTATCCGTGAACAACTGCAGGTCAATGTCCGAGTGGCGAGTCGCCGTGCCATTCAAAACCGAACCGGTAAGATAAGGATTGAACGGCTCCAGCAGGCGCATCGCCTCCAATGCCTGCTGCCGCAACTGACGCAAACGCACACTTTGCTCATCCCGCTGGTAAATCGCCTGATAATCCCTTAAGGCCCGTTCCACTTCATCATTATCTGGCAGGCTATGTGTGTCCGGCGCGCCTATCTGGCGAGCGGCCTTGTGCTTGGCCGAGGCATAATCCTGAAGACCGTCTTCCGCAATGATGCGAGCCGCCTGGTGCGCGATTCGCTCGCGCATTCGAAGATTCGCCGCTTTTTCTCTCTCCCGATTCAGAACAATTGATCCTTAACCTCTTCCGCAGACTTGCCGCCACCGCCAAAGAGGCCTTCGAAGAAACCAGTCTGCTCGGCAGGAATATTTTCCTGATAAAAATATTCTAAAATCCCCTCGCTCCCCTCGGGAACACGGCGCCCACTTTGCGGGTCGATTTTGACTGTCGCCACCCCTTCCGGCACCACCATATCTGCTTCTGGCACGCCTTTCAGCGCCTTGCCCATATAACCCATCCAGATCGGTAATGCAGCCTGCGCACCGGTTTCTGCTCCACCCATGGAACGAGGCTGATCAAAGCCGATCCAGGCAATTGCCACCAAGCCTGGGTTGAAACCCGTGAACCAGGCATCCACCTGATCATTAGTGGTTCCAGTCTTTCCGGCGAGATCCTGACGTTTCAGTTGCATGGCCCGCGCACCGGTACCAAAACGTACCACATCGCGCATCAGGGAAGTCATGATAAAAGCATTACGCGCATCGATCGTGCGCTCGGCATCATCGCCAGCACGCTTGGGTTTGGCCTGCACCAGCAAAGTGCCGCGCGCATCAACAATCCGGTCGATCAAGTAAGGCTGCATACGGTAGCCGCCGTTGGCAAACACCGAGTAAGCGGCGGCCATTTGCATCGGAGTTACCGATCCCGCACCTAGCGCCATAGTCAGGTAGGGCGGGTGCTTCTCAGGGGAAAAGCCGAAACGGGTAATGTAATCCTGCGCATACGCTGGGCCGATAGATTGCAACACACGGATAGAAACCAGGTTCTTCGACTTGGTCAAGGCGGTGCGTAAGCGGATCGGGCCGGCATAATCACCCTCGTAATTTTTCGGCTCCCAGACCTGGCCACCAGTTTGGGCAGCATCCACAACGATGGGGGCATCATTGATCACGGTGGCGGCGGTTAAGCCTTTTTCCAGTGCCGCCGAGTAGATGAACGGCTTGAAGCTTGAACCCGGCTGACGCCACGCCTGCGTGACGTGGTTGAATTTACTGCGGTTGAAATCGAACCCTCCGACCAGTGCGTGAATCGCGCCATCCTGAGGCACCACTGAGACCAGCGCCGATTCGATTTGTGGCAGTTGTAAAATCTGCCACCCCACCTTGTCATCCTTCTGGACGCGAATCAGCGCACCTCGGCGCAGCCGTGTTTTCGGGCTGGCGTTGTCACTCAGGTTTTTAAGCACGAATTTCAGGCCTTCATTGCCAATCCGAACAGTTTCACCCCCTTTGATGTAGCACTTTACCTGCTTCAGACCCACCCCCAGAACGATCGCAGGCACCAGACCGTTACTTTCATCCGCATCCGCCAAAGCGTCTTCCAGCCGTTCTTCCAGATTTGCAGCGCCAACAGGCAGCTCGACAAAACCCTCCGGCCCACGGTAGCCATGGCGATGGTCATAATCCAGCACACCCTGGCGCAACGCCTGACTGGCGGCCTCCTGGTCCGCCTTGCGCAGCGTGGTGTAAACTTTCATGCCGCTGCTGTAAATCGCTTCCTGATAGCGTTCGAACATCGCCTGCCTGACCATTTCCGCCGCATAATCCGCATTGACCTCCGAATTATGCGCATCACGCTTCACGGTCAGAGGTTGCACCAGAGCGGCCTGATATTCCGCATCGGTAATATATTTGAGATCATGCATGCGGCGCAGGACATACTGCTGTCGAATTTTTGCCCGCTTCGGGTTGACCACCGGGTTGTAGCGTGATGGTGCCTTGGGGAGTCCCGCCAGCATCGCAACCTCGGCCACGGTCAATCGTTCAAGCGGGTGCCCGAAGTAGGTCTGAGCAGCCGCGGCGAAACCATAAGCACGCTGCCCCAGATAAATCTGGTTAACGTAAAGCTCGAGAATTTGGTCCTTGGATAAGTAGTGTTCAATTTTCAGTGCAAGCAGCGCTTCGCTGAATTTGCGAGTCAGCGTTTTCTCACTGGACAGGAAAAAATTTCGCGCCACCTGCATGGTAATCGTGCTCGCGCCTTCCCGTGCGCCGCCAGCGGTCAGGTTCGCCAGGGCGGCGCGCGCCACTCCCATGTAATCCACCCCGCCATGGCTATAAAACCTGTCGTCCTCTGCGGCAAGAATCGCTAGCCGCATCGGCTTGGGCACCGCCTCAATTTTGATCAGCGCACGCCGCTCTTCGCCAAACTCGCCAATCAATGCGCCCTCTGCGGTATAAACGCGCAGCGGAATTTTGGGCCGGTAATCGGTCAGCGCCTCCAGCGAAGGGAGATTGGGGTAGGCCAGAATTCCCGCCAGCATGACTGCGGCAGAAAAAACAAAACCTAAAGCCAAGAAGGCAAACAGCGGATATCGCCACCAACGTAAGCTCATCAAGCTCTTTCTTACTTTAATTTAATATCAGAGCCAATTGACATAAATCACTCAAGGGGGGGATTATAGGCGCACTGGCTCGACAAAAGAAATGCCAAAAAAATACTTTACATGCTCAGCACTTGTTGCTAGCATTTAATGTGAATTATACGTAGCGTACATAACCGGGCAATATTCAAAAGGAAATTCGTTGCAGCTCGACTTCAATTTGAATCTCGATTTCCTGCAGGCCAAGTCTCCGCCTCTCATCGGCGTTGATATCAGCACTTCGTCCGTCAAGATGGTCGAACTCAGCGACGCCGGTAAAGGCTTGTACCGTATCGAGCGCTATGCGATCGAGCCCCTGGCAAAAGATGCGGTTGCAGATGGCAACATCGCAAATCTCGAAGCGGTTTCGGAAGCCGTTAAACACGCCTGGCGCCACATGGGAACGCGCACCAAAAACGTTTCTCTGGCTTTACCTGCGGCGGCCGTCATCACAAAAAAAATAATTGTTGCTGCTGGACTGAGTGAAAATGAACTCGAGATGCAGGTGGAAAGCGAAGCCAATCAGTATATTCCTTTCGCACTGGACGAGGTCAACCTGGATTTTCAAGTGTTGGGTCCTGTTCCGAACAATTCAGAGGAAGCCGAGGTTTTAATCGCCGCATCGCGCAAGGAAAAAGTTGAGGATAGGGTCGCCGCTATCGAATCAGCCGGGCTAAAAGCACTGGTCATGGACGTTGAGTCTTACGCGACCCAAGCCGCCTACGAGCTGATTGCCCCGCAACTGCCTAATGCCGGGCAGGATCAGACCATTGCCATCATCGACATCGGCTCCGCCATGACACATGTCAACGTGCTGCTCAACAACCAGTCGGTTTACCTGCGCGAGCAGGCTTTCGGCGGAAATCAACTGACCCAGGAAATCCAGCGCCGTTATAGCCTGTCGGCGGAAGAAGCCGAAATTGCAAAACGCAACGGCGGCCTGCCGGAAAATTATGAGCCTGAAGTGCTTCAACCCTTTCTGGATTCGCTCGCACTGGAAGTAGCGCGAGCATTACAGTTTTTCTTCTCTTCCACCCAATTCAACCGGGTAGACCATATTCTCCTGGCCGGCGGATGCGCCATGATACCGGGCGCGGACGAAGCCGTTTCGCAACGCACCCAGGTCCGCACCTCTGTCGCCAATCCTTTTGCCAACATGGCGATCTCTGCGCGCGTCAAACCCCGCCAATTGGCGCAGGATGCGCCGACATTGCTGATTGCCTGTGGCCTTGCCATGCGAAGGTTCGATCCATGATCCGCATCAACCTGTTACCCCACCGCGAGCAAAAACGAGCCGCACGTCAGCATGAGCTTATTTTTATGGCCAGCGCCACATCGGTACTGGGCTTGCTGATTGTATTCATGGTTCATACCATTCTGGGCACCCAGATAGAAAATCAGGGTGCGCGTAATAATTTTCTGGAAACGGAAATCAAAAAACTTGACAATCAGATTGCGGAAATCAAAATCCTCAAAGAACAAACTCAAGCCATGCTGGCTCGCAAGCAAGTGGTGGAAACCCTGCAGAGTAATCGCTCGGCAGTCGTCTATCTGCTCGATCAACTAGTACGCCAACTCCCTGACGGGGTGTACCTCAAGGCAGTCAAGCAAAGTGGCAATAGCATTAGCCTGCAAGGGTATGCGCAATCCAATGCAAGGGTAGCCACATTGATGCGCAGTCTGGAAGCATCCCCCTGGTTACAGTCCCCAAATTTGATCGAGGTCAAAGCCGCCACGATAAACAACCTGCGTGCCAGCGAATTTTCCTTGGACCTCAAACTTGTCCCGCCAGAGGTCACCGCCGACAAAGACAAGGGGGAGGGCAGAACCAAGCCCAAGGATATAAGGGCCTATAAATGAATAACATGAACATTCTGGCTGCACTGGAGGGCGCGCTGCTGCGTTGCCGGTCGCTTGCATGGAATGGCCATGCAGCGCGCCCGGCGTCTTGCATCGCATCCCGCCAGCACACCCATAATTGCCCAAGTTATCCATTTACAGGCCCTTAAACCATGACTCTGGACGATTTTAAAAAACTCAATCCGAGGGATATTGGCAACTGGCCAATAATTCCGAAAACGCTTGCGCTATGTGGGATGTTCACACTCATCCTTTTCGCCGGATACTGGTTCGACTGGCAAAACCAGCTCGCTGACCTGAATATCGCCAAGGAAAAAGAATCCCAGCTTCGCGATACCTTTATCTCGAAGAAAAAACAGGCCGTCAATCTGGATACTTACCGTCGACAGCTCAAAGACTTGGAACAGGCTTTCGGCGCGCTGATCAAACAATTGCCCAACAAGGCTGAAATGGATGCGCTCCTGACGGATATCAATCAAGCCGGCCTGGGACGCGGACTGGAATTTGAACTGTTTCGACCAGCAGACAAAGAAACCTTATCCGAGTTTTACGCCGAAAGGCCCATTTCCATTCGCGTAACCGGCAATTACCATGATCTCGGAGCCTTTGCCAGCGATGTTTCACGGCTACCGCGCATCGTCACCTTAAACGAAATCAATATCACCCCCAGCGGCCAAACATTGACCATGAGCGCCGTTGCCAAAACCTATCGCTACCTGGATGAGGACGAACTCGCGGCGCAAAAAGCCGCGCAGAAAAAAGCTGCCAAGGGAGCCAAGAAGTGAAGCCCATCCACCTTTTTTTAATTATTATGCCCAGTCTCGGCCTTTCGGCCTGCGGCGGGGATGGTCTGGATGATTTGAAGCAATTCATCAACGCGTCCGGGGAAGGGTTGCGTGGCAAGATTGAGCCCTTGCCGAAAATCAAGCCTTATGAATCCTTTGCCTACAATGCCTTCGACTTGCCGGACCCTTTCAAGCCGCGCAAATTACAACCTGGTCAAGGCGGTGGACTCCAGCCCGATCTAAAGCGCAACAAGGAAGAACTAGAGAAATACCCGCTTGAAAACCTGAAGATGGTCGGCTTTCTGGAACAAAGCAAGATCCGATATGGCCTGATAAGAACCTCTGATGGCACTCTGCACAGGGTCAAAATTGGTGAGCACATGGGACAAAATTTCGGCATGATCACTAAAATTACGGATAAAGAAATTGTTATGACAGAAATTGTTCAGGACAGCACCGGAAATTGGATCGAGCAAAACACCAGTATTAATCTGGCCAGCACGCCAGGCCAAAAGTAAAGATAGAGGCCGCCATGAACATGATAAAATTGACAATTCACTGTTTTCTCCAGGCCGTCTGCCTGATTACCCTGTTTCTTGCCAGCAGCCACGCAGCTGTCGAGCCGGGTGGGGCCAGTCCGGAAGCCACTCAGATGCCACAGAACAGCATCGAAAGCGTGGACTACACTGCCCTTCAAAGCGGCAAAATTTTAATCACCCTGAAGCTGAAGCATGCCCTGAAAAAATCGCCGGCTGGATTTGCCGTCAACAACCCACCGCGAATTGCGCTGGACTTCCTGGATACGGCCAACGCATTGGGGAAAAACAGTATCGATGTCGGTGAAGGCGTATTGCGTAACCTGAATATTGTTCAGGCGGGTAGTCGCACCCGGCTGGTACTCAATCTGGCCAAGCCCGCAGGCTATGAAACCCGAATTGCCGGAAACACCCTTTTGATCACTCTGCAGGGGACCGAAACCCCCGGAGTGACCTCAAATATGAGTGCGAAATTTGCCGAAGTGCTCCCCGGCACACAAAAACATGCTCTGCGAGACGTCGACTTCCGTCGCGGCAAAAACGGTGAAGGCCGGGTCATTGTCGATCTTTCCGACACCAATACTGGCATCGATATCCGTACCGAAGGCAAATCCATCGTGGTGGAATTTATCAATGCCACTCTTCCACGCAACCTGGAGCGCAAGCTTGATGTCGTGGATTTCGGCACGCCGGTGCAAACGGTCACCACGCTGGGTCATGGTAACAATGCCCGCATGATGATCGAACCCAAGGGGCTGTGGGAACACTCCGCTTATCAAACCGGCCACCAGTTTATTCTGGATATTAAACCGATTATTGAAGATACCAACAAACTGGTGCAAGGAACAAAGACCGGCTACAGCGGCGAGAAGCTTTCCCTCGACTTCCAGAATATTGAAACCCGCACCTTGCTTGCGGTTCTTGCCGATTTTGCCGAAATGAATGTCGTTATCAGTGATTCCGTCAAAAGTTCCACCACCCTTCGTCTGAAAGACGTTCCCTGGGATCAGGCGCTGGATATTACCCTTAAGCAAGCGGGATTAAGCATGCGCAAATCCGGTAATGTCATCATAATTGCCCCCAGCGAGGAGCTGGCTACCAAAGAAAAATTAGAGCTGGAAGCAAAACAACAAATCTCTGAACTAGAGCAGGTGCGGACGGAAAGCTTCCAGATGAAATACCAGAAAGCGGCGGATGTCCAAAAAATTCTTGGTGATAAAACCCAGCAAATTCTCTCCAAACGCGGCAGCGTGGTGGTGGACCCTCGCACCAACATGCTTTTTGTCCAAGACACCCCATCCAAACTGGAAGAAATCAGGAAATTGATCGGCCAGATTGATGTGCCGGTGAAGCAAGTCATGATCGAATCCCGAATCGTGGAAGCCTCCAATACCTTCAGCAAACAGTTGGGCGCCCGGCTGGGCCTTCAGGATCGCAGGGATGTAGGCACAGGTTCAAAAATTGGCGTCTCCGGCAACCTGACAGACTCCAGCGCCTTGGCCCTGGGCGCGGTTCCCGATGGCAGCGTTGGAAACCTTAACCTCAGCCTCCCCGTGGTGGGAGGAAGCGCTTTTGCTTTGACGCTCCTGAACAAAGCGACGGGAAATCTCATCGACCTGGAGCTCTCGGCCATGCAGGCGGACGGAAAAGGGAAAATCATCTCCAACCCGCGCGTACTTACTGCGGATCAGACCGAAGCGACCATCGAGCAGGGCACCGAAATCCCTTACCTGCAAGCCTCCAGCAGTGGCGCCACGACGGTGTCCTTTAGAAAAGCCGTGCTGAGCCTGAAAGTGAAGCCCCAGATCACTCCGGACGACAACATCATCATGGATCTCAAGGTCAACAACGACCGCCCGGATTATCAGCACATTACCGCCGGTGTTCCACCGATACTCACCAAGCAGATGAACACGCAGGTGCTGGTTGAAAATGGCGGAACGGTCGTGATAGGCGGCATATACACCCAAACTCAGAACAACACCGTGAACAAGGTTCCCCTGCTGGGCGACGTTCCCATACTGGGCGCCCTGTTCAGGAACAAAGCAGAGCAGGACGATAAATCGGAGCTGCTGATATTTATCACCCCCAAAATTTTTAAGAGTAGCCTCAATCTCAGATAACCGGATTTAAGACGCTGGTTCTGCTATAAAATCGGGTTTCCCGCTAGAATGCCTGTCACGATGACCACCCGAAAAGGGAACGAGTGACAGGCAAGAGTAGTTACGTTCCAGCTTCATTATTCCCGTGAAAGCGAGAATAACGAAGCTGTCTGGGTTTCACGGCCTGTGCTTGTCCATTCTCTCGATTTGCTATAATCTGTACAGACTGTACATTTATATGGAACCATCATGACTTCTGATGCCAGTTATGGTTTGGAACAGGCTCGTATCCATTTGCCATCTATCGTTGCCAACGCCCATGCGGGTATTGCCAGCATTATCACGCGGCACGGCAAACCCTATGCCGCCGTTGTGCCCATTCAGGATTTAAAAAAATCAAGCGTCGCGTCAGATGCTGCGTCTGGCTTGCTGGCGTTGCGTGGCACGGGACGCGGATTGTGGGGCGCCGACATCAGTCAAACGATTGCCGGACTACGCAACGAATGGGACGCATAAATGGAAAACGAATTTCCTCGTCTATGGGCTGGCCTACCGCGAGGCGCGACAGTGGTTGTCGATACGGCGCCCTTCATTTACCTGCTTGAATCCCACTCTCAGTTTGCCGATCAATTCGTGGGTTTGTTTGAAGCGGCGGCTGCAGGTGATTTGAATATTGCGCTCTCAACCATTACGCTGGCCGAAGTGTTGATCGGCCCGTTCAAGGCGGGTCAAACTGCATTGGCCAAACGTTACGAAAAAGCTTTATCGCAATACAGCGTGGTTCCCATTTCTCCGCCGATTGCCGTATTGGCAGCCCAACTGCGTGCCCAGTATCGCTTGAAACTGCCAGACGCGATTCAATTGGCAACGGCTCTGGATGTTGGCGCAGCCGCTTTTGTGACTCATGACACCGACTTTTCCCCCGTTGTGGGCATGACGATTTTGACGGGCAAGGAATGATCGACACCCCATCGAATTTTGGCTTGGGCTCGACTAATATTTTTTTAGTCGGGCTGATGGGTGCAGGCAAAACCACGGTAGGCAAACTGATCGCCAGGCACCTCAACAGGCCGTTTATCGACTCCGACCATGAAATTGAAAAGCGCACCGGGGTCAATATCCCTCTGATTTTCGAACTGGAAGGAGAAGCGGGTTTCCGAACCCGTGAAGCCGCGATTATCGAGGAACTGACCGGACAAAGAAACATTGTGCTGGCGACCGGGGGCGGCGCGATATTGAGCCCACGAAACCGTGACAACCTCCGCCGCAACGGCACGGTGATTTACCTGCGCGCAAAGGTGGGAGATCTATGGCAACGCACCCGCCACGACAAAAACCGTCCCCTGCTGCAGACTGCCGACCCTCAGGCAAAACTGAAAGTGCTTTTTGCGCAACGCGACCCCTTGTACTGTGAAATCGCGGACATCATTGTGGACTCGGGAGCACAAAGCGTCCATGCCCTGGTTCACCAGATCGAAGAACAGCTGAAACAGCTAAAATCAGAACAAGCGCCTTTCACCATTGCCCCTTCCCCCTAGAAGGGGGAAGGAACTGGATATGTATCTTTTCAACTTGAGCAGTTACCACAAACCATGCAAACCCTGACCGTAGACTTGAACGAGCGCGCTTACCCGATTCACATCGGCGCCGGCCTGCTGGCGCACCCCGAACTGATCCTGCCTCATCTGGCCCGCAAGCAGGTTGCCATCGTCACCAACACCACCGTAGCGCCACTGTACCTGGATGCACTGAGCTTACCGCTGGCGGCGGAAGGCGTGGATATCGTGCCTATCATCCTGCCCGATGGGGAAGAATACAAAAACTCGGATACGCTGAATTTGATCTACAGCGCCCTCCTGACCCACCATTGCGAGCGCAAAACCACCCTGATCGCCCTGGGCGGGGGCGTCATCGGCGATCTTACCGGCTTCGCCGCCGCTACCTACCTGCGCGGCGTCCCTTTCATCCAGGTTCCCACCACCTTATTGGCACAAGTGGATTCTTCGGTGGGCGGGAAAACCGGCATCAACCACCCGCTGGGGAAAAACATGGTCGGCGCCTTCTACCAGCCCAGGCTGGTGCTGGCCGACACCTCCACCCTGAACACCCTGGATGACCGCCAGCTCTCCGCCGGCCTGGCCGAAATCATCAAATACGGCCTGATCCGCGACTTGCCCTTTTTCGAGTGGCTGGAGCAAAACATGGGCAAGCTGCTGGTGCGCGACCCTGAAGCGCTGGCTTATGCCATCAAGCGTTCCTGCGAAAACAAGGCGGAACTAGTCATCGCCGATGAACACGAAGGCGGCGTCCGCGCCTTGCTCAATCTGGGACACACTTTCGGTCACGCCATCGAAGCCGGGATGGGTTATGGCAACTGGCTCCACGGCGAGGCCGTTGCCGCCGGCACGATGCTGGCGGCAGCCCTGTCTCAGCGGCTGGGCTGGATCAACGAAACAGAGCTGAGCCGCATCCGCTCGCTGTTCGAACGAGCCCGGCTGCCGATCGGCGCGCCCGACCTCGGAGTGGATGCCTATCTGGAACACATGGCGATAGACAAGAAAGTGGAAAACGGCAGAATGCGCTTCGTGCTGCTAAAAACAATCGGTACGGCGGTGATTACCGCCGACATCACGGAACAGGCGCTGCGGGAAACCCTGCAAGCAACCGCCCGTCATGCCTGATCTCGCCCCCTATGCGGCTTTGTCGGCAACCTCGCGCGGTCGTCGCTTCAGGGAAGACACCCCTGCCGGACGCAGCGAATTTCAGCGCGACCGCGACCGCATCATTCACTCCACCGCCTTCCGCCGTCTCGAATACAAGACCCAGGTGTTCGTCAACCACGAAGGCGACCTGTTTCGCACCCGGCTGACCCACAGCCTGGAAGTGGCGCAAATCGGACGCACCATCGCCCGCAACCTGCGGCTCGACGAGGATCTGGTGGAAGCCATCGCGTTGGCCCACGATCTCGGCCATACGCCCTTCGGCCACGCCGGTCAGGATGAACTCAACGGCTGCATGAAGGATTACGGCGGCTTCGAGCATAACCTCCAGTCCCTGCGCGTTGTGGACATGCTGGAGGAGCGCTACGCCGAATTCGACGGCCTGAACCTGACCTTTGAAACCCGCGAAGGCATCCTCAAGCACTGCTCCCCGCAAAACGCCAGGCTATTAGGCGAAGTGGGCGAACGCTTTCTGCACGACAAGCGCCCATCCCTGGAAGCCCAGGTAACCGATCTCGCCGATGAAATTGCCTACAACAACCACGACGTCGATGACGGCCTGCGCTCCGGCCTGATTACCCTGGAACAACTGGCCGAAGTCAGCCTTTTCGCCCGCCACCTCGGCATAGTGCGTGGTTTGTACCCCTGCGTGGCCGACCGGCGCCTGATCCATGAAACCGTGCGCCGCATGATCAACACCCTGGCACTCGACCTGATCGGCCAAAGCACGCAGCACATCAATGCCGCCGCACCCCACTCCATCGAAGCAGTGCGCGAGGCCGCACCCCTGATCGCCTTCAGCCCGGCAATCAGGGAAGAACAGCAGGAGCTGAAGCGCTTCCTGCACGCCCAGCTTTACCGCCACTACCGCGTCATGCGCATGAGCAGCAAGGCGCGGCGCATCATCCGCGAACTGTTTCTCACTTTTCTCGACGATGTCCGCCTCCTGCCGCCGCAATACCAGGAAAAAGCCGAACAAGACAAGCCTCGCGCCATCGCCGACTACATCGCCGGCATGACCGATCGCTACGCCATTCGCGAGTACCGGCGCCTGTTCACAGTGGAATAAATCTGAGTGGCAACCACGAAATCCATCATTGCATGGGAATAAAGCGGCTTTGTAAGCTTGATAATCCTCATGGCGTTATCTAGTCTAAAATTGTAATTGGGTGTTTCAAGCAGGTATCTGACCTCCTTGCGCATGTTATTGCATTGACTATTGATGAAATTCTGAAGGATAAAAGGGGCCAGGCTCAATTAACTGGTTATGAACATAACAAACAATTCGACCCTGGCCCCTTTAATCACTCTATAAAATGGGCCACGGCGATCGCTCAACGCTACCTTATTGCAGTGGCGCGAGATGAGCTATGTACCAGTCCATGGCTTGCTTGAGCCCTTCATCAATTCGGTGGGTTGGCTTGAAACCTAACAGCCGGCCCGCCTTGGAGATGTCAGCCTGGGAATGGCGCACATCCCCTTCGCGAAAATCCACGTGCTGAGGGCGATGCTTTTGAAGATGGGGGAATTGTTCCAGAAGCAGTGAGCGCATCATTTCATAGAGCTGATTGAGGCTGGTGCGTTCATTGAGCGCCACGTTATAAACCTGATTGACCGCCTCGGAACCGTCAGCCAGGGCTGCTAGCAGGTTTGCCTGGACGACATTTTCAACAAAGCAGAAATCCCGGCTGGTTTCGCCATCCCCGTTGATGCGCACCGGCTGATCCATGATCAGCGCGGCGACCCACTGGGGGATCACCGCGGCATAGGCACCATTGGGGTCCTGCCTTGGGCCAAAGATGTTGAAATAGCGCAGCCCGATGGACTTGGCCCCATAGCAGCGGGCAAATACATCGGCGTAGAGTTCGTTGACATACTTGGTGACCGCATAAGGCGAGAGTGGGTTTCCAATCACCGATTCCACCTTGGGCAGATCGGGATGGTCGCCATAGGTTGAACTGGATGCGGCATAAACAAAGCGCCTGACGGGGGCGTCGCGGGAGGCCACCAGCATGTTCAGAAACCCCGTGACGTTATTTTCGTTGCTCAGGATGGGGTCTTCGATGGAGCGCGGCACGGATCCCAGTGCCGCTTCATGCAGCACATAATCCACACCCTGGCATGCATTCCTGCAATCCTCCAAGCGGCGGATGTCGCCCTCGATAAAGGTGAAATTGAGCCAGGCATGGGGTCCGACCAGCTCCCTTACCTGATCGAGATTATGCCTGTAGCCGGTTGAAAAATTGTCCAGCCCGGTCACCTTCTGGTTCAGCCTGAGCAAGCCTTCCAGAAGATTGGACCCGATGAACCCGGCAACACCCGTGATCAGCCAGTGGTATTGATGGCCCCGCAAATGCTGCTGGACCTCCTGATATTTTGTCATGTCTGCCAATTCCTGTCGGTTTATAGCCGCCACACGTTGAGGCCCGCCTCGCCAAGCGCCTCTCGATCAAACTGGGATTTGACATCAATGAAGCAGCCCCTTTCGATTACCTTGGACCGGTAATCCGCCAGCGGCCTGGCAAGAAACTCCTTGTGTGAGACTGCGGCGACAAGCGCATCCGCGCGCGGCAGGCTCTCCCAGCCTTCAAGCTCCAGGCCATACTCGTGACGGGCCTCCGCAGGATCTGCGACAGGATCGTGGACATGGACTTCAATCCCATAGGTCTGGAGTTCGTGGATCAAGTCAGCGACCTTGGAATTTCTCAGGTCCGGGCAGTTTTCCTTGAAGGTCAGCCCGAGCACGTTCACTTTGGCGCCCCTCACTTGGGAGCCGGCCTTGATCATCTGCTTCACGGTCTGTTCCGCGACGAATTTTGCCATGCCGTCGTTGATGCGACGCCCCGCCAGAATCACCTGGGGTATGTAGCCGATCATCTCCGCCTTGTGGGTAAGGTAGTAAGGGTCTACACCGATGCAGTGCCCTCCGACCAGACCCGGGCGGAAAGGAAGAAAATTCCATTTGGTGCCGGCGGCCTGCAAGACCTCCAGAGTGTCGATCCCCATCTTGTCAAAAATGATGGCCAACTCGTTCATCAAGGCAATATTCAGGTCACGCTGGGTATTTTCTATGACTTTGGCGGCTTCGGCGACCTTGATGCTGGAAGCGCGGTGCACGCCAGCAGTGATGATAGTTTCATAGAGCTTTGCTACTTTCTCCAACGTGTCCGCGTCATCGCCCGATACGACTTTTAAAATCGTGGTAAGAGTGTGCGCCTTGTCGCCGGGGTTGATCCGCTCGGGAGAAAAACCGACGTGAAAATCCTTTTTCCATTTCATGCCGGAATGCTTTTCCAGAATCGGGATGCAGACTTCTTCCGTGGCCCCGGGGTAAACCGTGGACTCATAGGTGACGATGGCGCCTCGCTTCATGTATTTGCCGGTCGTTTCGCTGGCGCCAACAAGGGGCGTGAAATCAGGCTGATGGGCGATATCCACCGGCGTTGGGACGGCAATCACAATGTGGTCGGCCTGTGACAGCTCGGCCGGATCGGTGGTGACGGTGAGATGGCTTGCCACCCGCAGGTCTTCGGTCGAAACTTCTCCCGTCGGGTCGATACACCGCTTGTAGTTCGCGACCTTGCTGGCGGAAAGGTCAAATCCGATCGTTTTCTGCCTTTTCCCAAACGCCACCGCCAAAGGCAAGCCCACATAGCCCAACCCAACCACCGCAACTATGGTCATAATTTCTCTCCCCGTCATTATCCAGAATTGATATGGAAGCACTTGCCGACAGGCTGCTATACCAAGAAACGCCACAATCTACACGATCCGTTCGTGCTGAGCTTGTCGAAGCACATAGATCCTTCGACGAGCTCAGGGCGAACGGGATAAGGGTGGTTGTGACAGTGTGAAGTATAGCAGCCTGTCTGACTTGAAGAATCGAAGCGAAAATTCGGCTGGGCGCGGCCAAATTTTATCGGTTTTGCAGGTCAATAGAATGACTATGGCTCTTTTCGCAAACCGTGTTGTTATCGGCAACCGACCCGGCACAACACCAATAACCATCTATGTTTCCAGGCAGTCGCAAGGTGTCCCTATCGATATGCTTGAAAGCCCCACAGGGTGATCCTTCGGATCAGACGCCAACACGATTTGCGAAAAGAGCTATATGTTTCGATTGTTTTTACAGAAAGGCGAAGATGTGGCTGTCAAAATTGACGGCTATTGACCGTGGTCATGTAAGATATGGCAGATGCACTTAATTTGAGTAAGGCGAAGCAAATGTATCTGTCTGGAAACCCCATTACTGAACTTCTGCCGGACGTGGCGGCGCTAATCGATTCCATGCCGGAACCACGCCTGTTCATCGGCGCAGATTATCGCGTGCTGGCGGCGAACCGCGCATACCGCGAGCAGTTCGACGTGCCCGAGGATCTGGCGCAACATTTTTGCTATGAACTTTCGCATCATATTTCCGTTCCATGCGATCAGGCTGGTGAAAGTTGTCCGCTGAAGAGTTGCCGCGATACAGGGGAGGCTTCGCGCGTCCTGCATATCCACCATACGCCGCGGGGGCAGGAACATGTGGACGTTGAAGTGGCGCCAATATGTGACCGCGCCGGACGCATCCTGTTCTACGCGGAAACGGTGCGCACCGTGCGACGCGTGCGCAGCGGCCCCTCGGCGGAAGGCCTGGTGGGACGATCCCCTGCTTTCAACCGCCTGATTGCATTGCTGGAACGGGTTGCGCCGGCGGATGCCACGGTACTGTTGCTGGGCGAGTCCGGCACCGGCAAGGAACTGGCGGCGCAGGCGCTGCACGATGCCAGCGCGCGGGCGCGCGGCCCGTTCGTGGCGGTTGACTGCGCCGGTGTGACCGAAACCTTGTTCGGCAGCGAACTGTTCGGCTACGAAAAGGGGGCATTTACCGGCGCCAGTACCCTCAAGACCGGACTGGTGGAAGCTGCTTCGGGAGGCACGCTGTTTTTCGACGAGATCGGCGACATGCCGCTGTGCCTCCAGGTCAAACTGTTGCGCCTGCTGGAAAGCGGCACTTTCCGCCGTGTGGGCGGCCTGGAGTTCCTGCGCGCCAATTTCCGTCTGGTTCTGGCGACCCATCGCGATATCAAGTCCATGGTGGAGGAAGGCACGTTTCGCCGCGATCTTTACTATCGCATCAGCGCTTTTCCCATTCGCGTTCCCCCGTTGCGGGAGCGTAAGGGCGACTTGCCGCTGCTGGTGGATTCCTTGCTCAAAAGACTGTGCCAGCAGCGGAGAACCCTCCACCCGGACGCACTTTCGGCGTTGTTGAGACACACATTCCCATGGAATATCAGAGAGTTGCGAAACATTCTAGAGCGCGCCTGCCTGCTGGCCGATGGCGATACTATCCGGACAGAGCACCTGCCTGATGATTTGGATAATGTTTCGGATTGCGTAAAAGAAACCACAGAAGAGGAAATTCTTCCCCTGGCCGAAGCCGAGCGGCGCTACCTGCGCTGGGCGCTCGAACGTCACGGCCCTGACCGCCGATTGCTGGCCCAAAAACTGGGGCTAGGGGAGCGTACTCTTTATCGCAAACTGAAGGAGGCGGGCGTCTAAAAGGGTTATTCGAGTCGATCGCTTAAAGTGCGCGGTATGGCGCTTCCGTAGCACTTCATGTCATTGACGCTGAGCTGGCTTAGCGTGTGCATGATGCTTTGGGTTCTCAATAAATTCCGCGACAGTTTTTCTGAGGTGGCGGTCTTTATCTTTCTGCGCCCCACTCACCTGAATTGCGACTTAAAGTTGGCGCCATGAAAACCTGTGGTAAAATGCGCATTATTTTAGACATGTTGGCGAAATTGCCGGGTGATCGGTATTGCGTAACATTTAGATACGACATGTTATGGATGTTTTTGGTGGTAGCCACAGAACCGAAGGTGGTTTGGGGCCAAGGCTCAGCCGGGGTGGAAAAGAGAAGCAGGGTTACTATTGGTTATGCAGGTGTTACCCTTCGGCGTTTGCGCCGAGTATTCCGGCATCATCCGTTTGTACAACAGAAGGCCATGACAGGCTTGCATTATCAGGTTAGATAACTTCATGCATTTTTTTTCGATGAGCCATCTGAAAAGGTGGGGAGTGGTTGGATTGATTCCCGTGTTGGCCGCGTGCGCGCTTGCGCCTGGCATGCATATGGACGACGAATATGCGACCGGACAGGCTGATTCCGGAGCGATGCCCACCCTGAAGCAGATTACACCGCAATTGTTGCAAGCCGAGAAAACCCTGCGCGAGCAGCAACCCAGCCAGGACATCAGTTCGCTGGTCGCCAGTCCGTCGCCGTATCTGATTGGCAACGGCGACATCCTTTCCATCGTGGTCTGGGATCATCCCGAGCTCTCTATCTCCGCGATGACGGGGCCATCCTCCGCGATGACGGGTTCGGCAACCCTCGGCGCATCCGGCGCCGATAATGGCGTTGCCACGGGCTTCGTCGTCGATCAAGACGGGCTGGTACAATTTCCTTATGTCGGTCCGCTCAAGCTTGCCGGCCTGACTGAGGCGCAAGCACGCAGCCTGCTTGTGGTCAAGCTGGCTCGCGTCCTCAAAAAACCGGAACTTACTCTGCGCGTGCTGGCTTATCGCAGCCAGCGTATTTATATTGATGGCGAGGTCAAATCGCCAGGCGTCCAGACCATCGACAACCTCCCGATGACATTGCCGGAGGCCTTGAACCGTGCCGGCGGCTTCTTGCCGAGCGGTGACCAAAGCCAGATTCGCATCAGCCGGGCGGGCACAACTTACCCGATTAACCTTCCGCAACTGGTGGGAAAAGGCATCAACCCCGCCGGCATCCTGTTGAAAAATGGCGATATGGTTCGTGTTGTGTCGCGTGACGAAAGCAAGATATTCGTATTGGGTGAAGTAACGCATCCGGCCACGCTGACAATGCATAACAACGGGCACCTGACGCTAAACGAGGCGCTGGGTGATGCCGGCGGGCTAAATCCGCTCAGCAGTGATGGGCAGCAGGTCTATGTAGTGCGCAACGCACAAGACAAGACCCCGATTGTGTACCACCTTGATGCCAGCTCGCCGACAGCCCTCGCTCTGGCGGAAAATTTTGAGCTCAAGGCTAAGGACGTGGTCTATGTCGATGCCGCACCGCTTGTCTTATGGAACCGCGTGGTCAGCCTGATTCTGCCGAGTGCACAATCTGTGCAAGCCTTGAAATGATCCACAATATCCTGGTCATCTGCATCGGCAATATCTGCCGCAGCCCCATCGCAGAGGGCTTGCTGAAGCGTGCCTTGCCTGAAAAAAGGGTGTATTCAGCCGGCATCGGCGCAATGATCGGTTATCCCGCGGATCCGTTTGCGGTCCAGCTCATGCAGGAGCTGGGCATCGACATCAGCGCGCACCGCGCGCAGAGTCTTGCGAGCTGGATGGTCAGCGAAGCCGATATCATCCTGACGATGGATCAGGAGCAAAAACGCTTTATCGAGCAGAAATATTCCACCTCAAAAGGCAAGGTGTTCCGGCTGGGAGAATTCAGCAAATACGACATTCCCGACCCGTATCAGCAAGACCTGGCCGTATTTCGCCAGACATACACCCTGATTGCCCAAGGCGTTGACGCGCTGATCGAGCGCATCGCACACATCAACTAACCAAATCCGTTCAGATAGCCATCACGATGAACCAACCCAATCAGCAGCCAGCGCCTTTCAACATGCAAGACGAGGATGAAATCGACCTCGCGAGTTTACTCGACACCCTGTTTGACCATCGCTGGCTGATTGTCGGTATAGCGCTGGGAATCACTTTATTGGGGGTCGCCTATGCGTTTATGGCCAAACCGGTCTACGAAGCGAATTTTCTGGTCCAGGTAGAAGACAGCCCCACTTCGTCAAAAAATATTCTGGGTGACGTGGCTTCGCTGTTTGATGTAAAAACCGTAGCGACGACTGAAATCGAGATTCTGCGTTCACGCATGGTGGTGTCGCGCGCAGTAGACAATTTGCGGCTATTCATAAACGCGAGGCCAAAATATTTCCCACTCGTTGGCGCCTGGTTGGCTAAAAAAAATGAGGACTTGTCCACCCCCGGTTTATTGGGCTACGGTGGTTATGCATGGGGCGCGGAGCAGATCAATGTTCCCATCTTCAATGTGCCGGCCGAGCTGGAGAATCACCAGTTTGTCCTCACGGTAGAGGGCAACGGTCAATTTCGTGTGGCTCAAAGCTCGAAAAACATTGAATTCCATGGCAAGACGGGGAGCACGCTGAACATCCCGACAGCAAGCGGAAAAATAGAACTCCGGGTCGAGAGCTTTGCAGCAAAAACCGGCGCGCAATTCGTGCTGACCCGTTCATCAAGATTGGGCACGATCGAGCAATTGCAAAAAGAAATGATGATTGAGGAAAAAGGCAAGCAATCCGGCGTCATTGGCGTTACGCTTGACGGAACGGACCCTGAATTGACCGCCGGCATCCTCAACCAGATTAGCCGGGAATATGTCCAGCAGAATCTGGCGCGGAAAGCGGAAGATGCCGATAAATCCCTCACCTTCCTGGAAGGGGAGCTGCCCAACCTCAAGCGGCAACTGGAGCGGTCCGAGCTAAAATACAATCAGTTCCGCAATGCCAACGGCACCATCGATCTGGGTGAAGAAGCCAAAGCAATCCTGGCGCAATCCGTGGCCATCCAGACCAAACTGATCGAGCTGAAGCAAAAAAGGGAAGAGTTGCTGACCCGTTTTACCCCCAGCTATCCCGCCGTGATCGGGATCGATAGCCAGATAAATCAGATCAATGGCGAATTGCGGGCAATTAACGCGCAGATCAAAAAGATGCCGTTACTTGATCAGGATATGGTGCGCCTCACCCGAGAAGTTAAAGTCAATACCGATTTGTACGCCGAGTTATTGAGATCCGAGCAGCAATTGCAACTGGTCAAGGCCGGCAAGATAGGCACGGTGCGGCTGATCGATGCAGCCTTGGTGCCCGAAGAGCCGATCAAGCCTAAGCGCCCTCTCGTGATCTTCCTTGCGGTGTTCGTGGGGCTGTTTCTTGGCGTGATTAGCGCCTTTGTCAAAAAATCACTGTTCGGCGGGATTGATGATGCTCACGAGATCGAGCAAATCCTGGGACTGACCGTCTATGCCACCATCCCCCATAGCAAGAAGCAGGATGCCTTGTATCAACGGATTCTTGCCAAGTCGAAACAAGCGTCCGTATTGGCAAGAACCGATCCGACCGATACCGCGATCGAAAGCATGCGCAGCTTCCGCACCTCATTGCAGTTTTCGATGCTGGATGCCAAAAACAATATCATATTGATCACCGGCGCCACGCCGGGTTTGGGCAAATCATTTGTCTCGGTAAATTTAGCCGCAGTTCTGGCCGTGGCCGGGAAAAATGTTCTGCTGGTTGACGCGGACATGCGCAAGGGCCACCTCCACCAATACTTTGGTTGCGGTCGGGAAAACGGACTATCCGATCTTGTCGCTGGAACTTGCGGCCTTGAACAAGCCATACGCAAAGAGTTAGTCGAAAATGTCGACTTCATCCCCACCGGCAGATTGCCGCCCAACCCGTCAGAATTGTTGTTGCACGAAAACCTCGTCCGGCTGCTGCAGTCGTTGTCCGGCAGCTATGACTACGTCCTGATAGACACGCCGCCTGTTCTGGCCGTGTCGGACACACTCATTCTTGGCCCGCACGTTGGTACGATCTTCATGGTCGCGCGCGCCGGCCAGAGCACAATAGGGGACATCAAGGAGTCGATCAAGCGCTGCAGCCATACGGGTATCCCGGTGAAAGGCATCATTTTCAACGACATCAAGCACAGGCCAGGCGGCTATGGTTATGGCTATAAGTATGGCAAATATCGCTACACCCAATATAAATACTGAGAATCCGAAGGAAAAACAGGATCCACCTGGTTTAGTGTGAAAGGTTCATGGGCATTGGATTGGGCGAATAGCTTGACAGGCTGAGAGGTGTAAAAATGTACGCAGAACGATTGATATTGGAAACCGATATTTCAGGGAAGCTGAAGCAAGTTCCTGTGTTGCCAGCCAACAAGCAACTGGAAGCTATTTTTCTGGTGATAGCTGAAGCCGAGCAAAATAACAAGCGTCGTCAGCCACATCCTGAGATCGCTGGAAAAACGAAGATAATGGGAAACATCATTGACACGGTTTCTGTGGCTGAATGGAATTTGCCTAAATGATCGTATTGGATACCCCACAAGGAATACATCTCCATGCCGCTTAACGACATCCTCGGCAAGCTCAAGCAAGGTGGTGTGTTTGCGGACGTAAAATCCGCCTACGATCCGGCGGCCATTCGTGCGGCGGGGCATGTCTTGTGGCGCCTGTAACCTGCAATTGAGGATAATCCGCGAATGCGCCTTACACCTGCACAGACTCGGCAAATTACAGAGTGTATCCATCACCACCTGGGTGATGCCGCGCAAGTGTGGCTGTTTGGTTCGCGGCTAGAAGACAACAAACGGGGCGGTGATGTGGATATCTACGTCGAGACTGGTCCGCATCCCATCATGAACGAGTTGCGCTGCAAGATGAATCTGGAAGAAACATTGGACATGCCAATAGACCTTATCGTCCGCCGGCCTGATGAAGATTCATCCATAGCCCTTATCGCCAAAACTGAAGGAGTGGCCCTGTGAGTGGACATGTCAGGCTGATCTGGAAGAAAATCGAGCACCTCAAGCGCATGCGCGGCTATCTGGACTACTCCCTTCAACAAACCTTGCCTCTGATTCCTATCCAGTCATGGGCAAAGCTGACTCCGGAAAACCACGAAACCCTTGCAGCCTTCCGTGTTCGTTTTAGCGAATTTCAGGAACACCTTGGCAAGGCAATGAGCGCCATCGCCATTGAAGAAGAACAAAAAACAGAACCTTATACAGCCATACTTTTGTACATGGAAAAACTGGAGATTATCGATTCGGCCGAGCACTGGAAGATCATCCGCGAACTCCGCAATGCCGTAAACCATGAATACGAGGAAAATGCTGAGAGACTCTCTGAATTCTTTGCGGAATTAATCCAGGCAACCCCGCAACTCTACGCCTATCATGACAATCTCGTGAAATTCTGTGAAGACAACTATCCGATATAAGAAAGCACGCACTTGACCACTTACAAAAAACTATGCCACCGTTTGATTCAAGAACCACACACGTGGCTAATCACCGGCGTGACCGGCTTATTCATGAATATGCAGAAGACCCGGAACGTTTTGCCGAGGCCATCGCAACGGCTTGCCGGAATGTTGAAATTTTGGTCACCACCTACAATCGGTTGCGGAATTACGCCATCGAACATATGGGCACCTCTAATAATTCGTCATTCCAGGCTTGACCCGGAATCCAGCTGCTTGATTTGACAGGATTCCGGCTTTCGCCGGAATGACGAAATTTGGATTTTTTAGAGGTGCCCATAGGGGTAATTTAACTTCGTAGGGTGGATAAGCGATAGCGCATCCACACACCCCCTACATATTTGGTTCCGGTTCGTCCGGCTTAGGGAACCGCTGATTTATTCGTTATTCCGGCGAAAGCCGGAATCCAGAGCCTTTCAGCAACGCTGGATTCCGGGTCAAGCCCGGAATGACGGGCTAATGGGCAATCCCGATCCAAAAGGCTGGTCGTACAGGATCACTTTTGAAGAATCGGTAGTTGAGATGGTAGGTGAAAATTTGAAGGCTTCGGAGCGGGATAAACGGGTCAGGAGGCACGGACTTCGGTACTGAATTGTCATGAATATCACGATAAGAAGCTCAACTTGATTCTTCTGAAATGCGCCTGACCATCCAAGAGGTTGATGTGATCAAAGCCACCGCTCGCCGGATATTCGGAAGTGGCGTGCGGATTTGGCTTTTCGGTTCGCGGGTGGACGATAGCAAGCGGGGTGGCGACATCGATCTTTATCTGGAAACCGATGAAATACTTGAGAGTGCCGGGCAAGCCGCATCCCGTTTTGGCGCGGAGCTTCAAATGCAGCTAGGGGAACAGAAAATTGACGTATTGGTCGTTGATCCGGCAACGCAACGCCAGAAAATTCATGAGATCGCCTTATCAACAGGAATCTGCTTATGATGCCATTTAGGGAACCGCTGATTTATTCGTCACCCCGGCGAAAGCCGGGGTCTAGCCTTTTGATTCTTCTGGATTCCGGCTTTCGCCGGAATGACGGAACCGGAATTAATCAGCGTTTCCTTAGCAACCCAAGTTTGATGAATCGCGTCGTCATAGGAGCAAGCCCGTTCATACAGCATATCGCTTCGATGGAGAGGTAGCATGACATCCGACCCGCTTTTCCTGGCGCGTTCCCGCTTTACAGATACACTGGGCATCGTGGGCAAGGAGGGCGCACATTTGCTATATAGTTTGTCGCGACTGGGAAAGGAAAAAATCGACCGATCATGGGTTGAGCGGCTTGATTGTGATGCCGAACTTGCCGAGCGGCTCGAAGCCTTCGTTTCCCGTTTCGGCAGAATGCAAGATACGATCGGAGAAAAGCTCCTGCCGCGCTGGCTCGAAGCTCAGGGCGAGACACCGGGCAGCATGATCGACGTCCTGCGTCGCGCGGAGCGATTGGGCATTGTCGATGATGCTGCGTTATGGGTTTCTCTTAGACAGCGGCGTAACCAGCTTATTCATGAATATGCTGAAGACCCGGAGCGTTTTGCCGAGGCCATCGCAACGGCTTGCCGGAATGTTGAAATTCTGGTCGCCACCTACAATCGGTTGCGGAATTACGCCACCGAACATATGGGTATACCCGAAAGGTCGCTGCCCTCTTGATTCAGGTCTCCCGGTCACACGCTTGGGTTGGCAGGCAATAACTGCCATGAAGACCGGCCTTTTAAAGGTTTATCAGGATTTTACGCAATGAAGGATGAAATTTCCCCCACTACTCACAATGTAGTCTGGCATCACGCCACGGTCACCCGTGCGCGCCGCGAACAAATCAACGGGCATCGCGGAGCCATCCTCTGGTTCACCGGTCTTTCCGGCGCGGGCAAATCCACATTGGCTCATGCCGTGGAGGAAGCACTGCACCAGCGTGGCTGCCGCACCTTTGTGCTGGATGGAGATAACGTGCGGCACGGCTTATGCGGTGACCTTGGCTTCTCAAAAGAAGCGCGCGTAGAAAACATCCGTCGTGTAGGCGAAGTAGCCAAGCTCTTCATGGAAGCAGGTGTGATCGTGCTGACGGCATTTATTTCACCTTTCCGCGCTGAGCGGCAGCGTGTGCGCGGCATGGTCGAACATGGCGATTTCATCGAAATCTACTGCGACAGCTCCATCGAGGTTTGTGAAAGCCGCGATGTTAAAGGGCTCTACAAAAAGGCACGTGCGGGGCAGATCGCCGAATTTACCGGCATCTCATCACCCTATGAAGCACCAGAAAATCCTGAGCTAAAAGTAATGACTAGTGATGATGAATTAGACGTTTGCGTGAAACAGACTTTGGAACTTTTACAAAATCATCGGGTGATTAAATTATGAAGGTACATCCTCTTGCAGATGTGAAAAGTAAAGATATCGGTGAAGGCACGCGCATCTGGCAATTTTGTGTGGTGTTCGCAGGAGCCAAGATCGGTTCAAACTGCAATATCTGCGCGCATGTCTTGATTGAAAATGATGTGGTGATTGGTGATAACGTTACGATAAAAAGCGGTGTGCAGTTGTGGGATGGTGTGCGAGTTGAAGACAACGTTTGCATTGGTCCCAATGCAACTTTTACCAATGATCTGTTTCCACGGGCTAAACAACCATACCAGCTATTAGGTACTGTTATAAAAAAAGGGGCCTCTATAGGGGCGAATGCGACTATCTTGCCTGGGGTGACTATCGGTGAAAATGCCATGGTTGGCGCGGGCGCTGTCGTCACCAAAGACGTGGCGGCAGGGGCTGTTGTCATTGGGAATCCTGCCAAGGTTGTGAGAAAACTATGAGTATCAAAGATTGTAAAATTGTAGAACTTCCGAAAATATCCGATCCGCGCGGAAATCTTTCATTTATCGAGGGTGGGCAGCACATTCCATTTGACATAAAACGAGTCTATTACCTCTATGATGTTCCGGGCGGATCAGATCGTGGATCGCATGCCCATAAACACTTGCATCAATTCATCGTGGCTATGTCAGGCAGCTTTGATGTGGTGCTGGATGATGGCCAGCAGAAGCATAGATTTCACCTGAATCGTTCCTATTACGGACTTTATGTGTGCCCGATGATGTGGCGTGATTTGGATAATTTCTCATCTGGCGCAGTTTGCATGGTCTTGGCCTCCGAGCATTACGACGCGGTTGATTACATTCGAGATTATGAAGAGTTTTCTTTAGCAGCCAAGTTGCTGCCAAATCGATAATATTATTTGATGAGTAAAAAATGTCTGTTTTGAATCCCATTCCCTTTCTAGATTTAAAAACACCGCATATTGAACTGCGCCTTCAACTGCAAGATGCATTCGAGCGTGTATTGAATTCTGGCTGGTACATACAAGGCAACGAACTCAAACTATTCGAGGAAGAGTTTGCTCACTATTGCGAAGCCAAGCATTGTATAGGCGTGGGTAATGGCCTGGATGCATTACACCTGATTTTGCGCGCTTATGGCATCGGCGATGGTGATGAAGTCATTGTGCCATCCAACACCTACATCGCTACGTGGTTGGCTGCAAGTTATGCAGGAGCGACGCCTATACCTGTCGAACCCGATGAACGCACCTACAACATTGATCCGGCACGCATCGAAGCAGCCATCACCTCACGTACCAAAGCCATCATGGTGGTCCATCTTTATGGTCAACCCGCTGACATGGATGCCATCATTGTGATTGCCAAGAAGCACAACCTCAAAGTGATCGAAGACGCAGCACAAGCGCACGGTGCGCGTTATAAAGGCAAGCGAGTCGGCACGCTGGGTGATGCGGCAGGCTTTAGTTTTTATCCGGGGAAAAATTTGGGTGCTATCGGCGACGGTGGGGCAGTGACTACCAGCGACGCAGAACTCGCAGAGAAAATTCGAGTGCTGGGGAATTACGGTTCGCACGTTAAATATCATAACGAAGTAAAAGGCTACAACTCGCGACTCGATGAATTACAAGCGGCTTTTTTGCGCGCGAAATTGAAAAAGCTGGAGGCATGGAATTCGCAGCGCAAAGTCGTTGCAGCAGATTATTTCCATCAGTTGAATGGCAGTAATCTCGTATTGCCTTTCGTCCCAGAATGGGCTGATCCGGTTTGGCACCTGTTCGTGGTGCGCAGTCAACAGCGTGAAAACTTGCAGGCCCATTTGCAGCAGCAAGGCATCGGCACGATGATCCACTACCCCATCCCCCCGCATCTGCAACCGGCGTATTCCGAATTGGGCTATAAGCAAGGTGATTTCCCAATTGCTGAAGCGATCCACAGGGAGGTGTTGAGTCTGCCGATGGGGCCAACGATGAGCGGCGCGCAAGTCACACAGGTCATCAAAGTTACCAACGATTATCTTCGATCATGAATCTGCTCTCGACAACATTGTGGAGCGGCATCGCCACAACTTTGCGACTCGGTTCCGGTTTGGTTGTTGCCAAAATGGTGGTAATGGCAGGAGGGCCTGCCGCACTTGCAGTATTCGGGCAGTTCCAAAACTTTCTTGTGCTGATTGCCGGAGTTTCTGGAGCGTTGTTCCAATCGGGGATCGTCAAATATGCTGCTGAACACCGAGATAACAAAGATGAACTTGCCGGGATGCTGGCAACCGCAATCAAACTCTCCACCATAATCGCACTCGCAGGGTCGGCAGTTCTGCTGTTGTTTCACAAAGAAATTGCCAATCTGGTTTTGCATCAATCAGGATGGTCTTCACTTTTTTTGGTGACAGGCATCCTATTGCCGCTACTCGTTACCAACGGGATAGCGCTTGCCCTGTTGAATGGCATGGGGCAAATTCGACACTACCTGCTCTTGAATGCACTGACCGCCTTCATCAATATGCTTGCGGTGGTAATACTCAGTTTATGGAACGGGGTGGAAGGCGCATTGTATGGCCTACTCGTGGGGCCGATATTGGCCGGACTGGTATCGGTCGGATATGCCGTACGGATTCATGGCCGTGTGCTATCAGTGGCGCGTCACAGTACTATTGATCGTGCTTGGATCAAGCGATTGGGGCAGTTTGCAATCATGTCTCTCACCTCTTTATTGACCTATGCACTATTGCCAATGGCAATACGCGATGAATTAGTCAATCAGATAGGTTGGCAGGAAGCGGGTTATTGGCAAGCAGTCTGGCAGGTTTCAGGAGCGTATCTTGGGATATTAACGGCGGGGTTTTCGGTGTACTACTTACCTAAACTTTCCCGGCTCACTCTAGATGAAGACATACGGCAAGAGATGCTTGCTTTTTATCGCACCGCGATGCCGCTTGTATTGTTGACAGGGGGTCTGGTCTATTTATTGCGCGAGCCTTTATTGCGGCTTTTATATTCCGACAAATTGCTACCCGCTGCCCCATTATTTGTATGGCAGATTGTAGGGGACATGTTGAAAATATCCTCTTGGGTCATGTCCTACATGTTGGTGACAAAGAAAATGACAGCGTGGTATATCGGATCTGAATTGGCGTTCGTTGGATTGACCTACCTGGCTAATCTTGTGTTGATTCCCATAATAGGAGTCCTGTCCCCGGTGATCGTTTATGCAAGCATGTATGCAGCGTATGCAGTGTTTATATACCTATTAGTAGGTCGTCGTTACTTGTGGAAACGCAAAGTTAACTTACTGTCAACATTGGTATGAATAAATACAGGCGCGACCCCAAGTGAGATCAAAATTCTCGTTAAATTATTCAGGATTGCTGACCAGTTTGATTGCTTTGGCGGCATTGTGCGATTTTCTGTATTTTCTGCCTTTTGTGGGCGACATATCTAAACAAGCATATTCGCTTTCTCTTATGTTATCTCTGGCATCGGTAGCGATGTTTGTATTCACATTGATTAACAGTGGGCGAATAAATTTGCACAAAGTTATGATAGCTTTTTGGATGTTAATGACCTTTTTTTGGTTGTATCCGCTTTCCCTTTGGCGATTAGCACTATACGCGGGATTGGTTGTAATTCTGATGTTGAAGAAGGATCGTCAACGGTTGGCTTTTGAGAAATTTCGGACGATATTTTGCCTCATCATTTTAATCAATTTATTGGCGTATCCAATTGTTTCGCAAGGAATGATTCATAGTATAGGTAGCATTAACTCTAGTTACTTGGGGAAGCAATTAACAGGCATGTATTACGAAAATTTCGGAATTACCTTTGTGTTGCACGGCTTGGGTAATACCCTTCAAATAGGTAATACTTTTCTTTACCGGATGTCAGCTTGGTTCGAGGAACCGGGTAACGTAGGAACCATCGGAGCGTTGTTGCTGGCTGCAACCGGCTTCAAAATGGACTGGAAAGGCAAGGTATTATTGGTAGGTGGAGTACTCTCGTTCTCACTAGCATTCTTCGTGATTGTCATTTTGTACACAGCCATAAAAAAACCCAAAGCATTTCTTTATCTGATGGGGGTATTGATCTTTACAATTTGGTATTTCCAGGACAATGAATTCGTTTCGAGCAAGCTTATTGATCGGATATCCATATCAGATCAAGGTGTGAGTGGTGATAATAGAACGGTGGCAGCATTTGACAAAGAATTTAAAGAATTTTCAGAGACTCCGGGCGTTTGGTTCGGGCATGATGAAGAACAACAGACCAGCCAGCTGGAGTATTTTTCAAGCTCTTGGAAAAATATCGTTTGGGACTACGGCATTGTCGGATTGGTCATGCTTATATCCATTTTTGTCTTGGTTTTTCTTCATGAATTGCGGGAAAGTCCAGGAAAAAGGTTTTTAAGGATGAAGCAATTACTCCCGTTTTTATTGGTTTTTTTGTTGAATATCTATCAGAGACCCTATGTGCTTACCCTTAGCTATTTTTTGATTTTTGTAGGAGCTATGATTTGGGAGATATCTGAAATTGCAGTGGGTAGTGCGGGAGCTAAGAACGAACTTCCGAGTGCTGTTGTGGCAGGTCACCAAAGACGGCTTCTAAGGAATTTGTGATATGAAAATATTGTTGGTGGGTGAGTATAGCGGACTCCACTTGAATCTAAGGGATGGATTGCGCGAACTGGGCCATGAAGCATATATAGCATCTACTGGCGATACCTGGAAAAATATTGCCAATGACATTTCTCTTGGTGATCAGAAAAAAGATTTATTGAGTAAGTTCAGCAGGAACATGCGCCCCTTTATGAATCTTGGAAAGCTTACTGGATATGATGTTGTTCAATTTATAAATCCACTGATTTTCAATCCAAGGTTTAACATCAACACCAAGCTTATTGAATTCTTAATCAGGAATAATAACAAGACGTTTTTCCTGGCAGCGGGCTGTGACTATCTTTTTCACAAAAGTAAGACATTAAATTACAGCCCATGCAAAGGCTGCAAGACTTTGGATTATCCAAACGGTTGCCCATTTACATCCGGGGAGGAAATGGCAGCAAGCTTGTTCGCCAAAGCCGATGGGGTTATTCCTATTGGTTATGATTATTCGTTGTCACATTCCCGACTTGCCAACATTAAGCCATACGTACCATTACCTTTGAATGCTAACAAGGTAGTGTATCGTCAAAATAAATCTCTTGATAGGGTGCGTTTTTTCCATGGCTTAAATAGGCCTGGGTTTAAAGGGACGCAATACGTCAAGGAGTCATTCGATTTATTGACCAATAAATATGCCAAGGGATCTGAATTCCTCATCGATGGTTACATGCCTTTGCAGAAATATCTTGAAGTGATGCAAAGCATGAATGTGGTTGTTGATCAAACAAGTGCTTATTGCAGCGGAATGAACGCGCTATTTGCCATGGCTATGGGTAAGGTTGTCTTGGGCGGAAGCGAGAAAGAGGCCAATGAGTTTCAATATGGAGAAGAGTCCCCGGTGATAAATATACGACCTAGCGTCACTTCGGTATCCGAAGCCATCGAATATTGCCTCGATAATAAAGAAAATTTGTCTGAGTGGGGGGCGAGATCGCGCGCTTTTGTGCAGAAACACCATGATCATATTGCTGTGGCTGCGAAGTATGTCCAGATATACAAGGGCGTGGTGTGATGGCTATGTTGTGGTCAGATGGGTGGAACAACCGTTGAAACCCTGCTTTAAAAGGATCGCCATCAGATTACTCAAAGTCAAACCCCGTGCATAGTTTGAAGAATAACGATTGGCCGTCTTAAATAAGGGGTTATGAATTGCGTGACGCAGTATTGATGATTATGTATGGAAAACAAGTTGGAGGGGCGGAACTCCAGTTTATCGAGTTGGCCAACTTTCTGGCGGAACGACATTCGGTGCGTTTGCTTAGTTTGGGCGGCGACGGCAGCATACGCGGGGCAAATCTGGCGACCAATGTGGAACTGGAGGTTTACACATACCGTGGCAAATTTTCTTCCGTCCCTGCTTTGTTGCGTGCTTGGCTTGCGAATTGCCGGTATCCAGCCCGCGCCATCGTGACCACCTCATTTATCGGTAACGTTTTGGGCTACCTGCTTGGATGTTATCGAAGCGCACGAACAGTATCCTTGCAGACGGTGTCGAAGTGCATGCGTCGTCCACGTATTGATAGATTCATCCTTAAAAGGTTTCATACGCTGGTTGCCGGCGCTGAAGATATCAAGACCTATCTTGTCGCCCACTTGGGCAACAGGGACCGCATCGAGGTCGTGCATAATTGGGTGGACTTTTCCAAGCGTGGGCACTTGCCTGAACCCGGCGAGATCAAAGCAAAAATGAATTTGCAGAATAAGTTGGTAATTGGCTGCATAGGCCGGTTGCATCCCCAGAAGGGGCAGATCTACTTGATAGAAGCCTTTGCACAAATAGCCAGTGAATTCCCCGGCAGTATCTTGCTGTTGGTTGGCGGTGGCGATGAAAGAGCCGCGCTTGAACAGCGTGTCGATCAGCTTGGCTTGCGCGAGCACGTGTTGTTTGTCGGCGAGGTAACCGGTGCCGGTTACAACGAGATGTTTGCCGCGATCGATATCTATGTTCAACCTTCCCTATTCGAGGGACTGCCCAGAACGTTGCTGGATGCGATGTACTACGGAAAGCCCGTTATTGCGAGCGACATAAATGGCAACAGCGAAGCCGTTGTTTCCGGGAAAACCGGAATACTTGTACCGTCCGCCAGCGTGGCCGAGCTGGCCGATGCGATCAAAATGCTCGGGCACGACGTGAAATACCGTGAAGAGTTGGGCCGGGCTGCACTGCTGTCTGTACGCGAACGTTTTGAAATGAGGAAACAACTTTTGCGTATCGAGAATCTCATGTTTGAGCCTTCCATTCATGCTTAAGATATTTTTTGGCGGTAATCCTGCCAGCTCACCTTTTGGATTTGGGGTGAGCGCTACTTTTTCAATGACAAGACAATGAAGATTCTGCTGGTACATAAATTCTTTCATGTCACGGGAGGCGCCGAGGTATTTTTCTTCGAAACGGGTAGGGTTCTGGCGGCGCAGGGGCACGACGTGGCCTACTTTTCAACCGTTTCAGATGAGAATCAATCGAGCTCGTTTGCGCAGTACTTTGTCACACCTCCCAACTACACCGAGGGCTCATTGTTACGCAAGATTTTGGGCATAGGCCGCATGGTTTATTCGCAACAGGCAAAGAAAAAATTTAAAACCCTGCTGGCAGATTTTCACCCCGACATCGTCCATATGTTTGCAATCCAAACGCACATCACGCCCTCTGTTCTTGATGCTTGCAGGGAAATGAATGTGCCGGTGGTCATGTCATGCAACGATTACAAGCCTATTTGCCCGAACTACAAACTGTTCCATCATGGGCGATTATGCGAGGATTGTAAGGGTGGACGCTTTTATAACGCGATAAAGAACCGATGCTGCAAGGATTCAATCATTTTTAGCGTGGCTAGCAGCATCGAGAGTTATGTTCACGACGCTTTGAATATTTACCGGAAAAACATCAACCTATTTCTGTTTGCCAGCGAATTCATGGCACACAAAACAGAGGAGTTTTGGGGGGCAGCAACTTTTCGCTGGCGCATGTTGCGCAACCCTTTTGACACGGACAAACATCTTCTTCACGGTGACTCTGGTGAGTATTTGCTGTATTTCGGGCGGATCATTGATGAAAAAGGGGTAGATGTCCTGATTCAGGCGGCGGCACTCGCACCTGAGTTATCGCTGGTGATCGTTGGCGATGGGCCGGAGAAGAAAACGCTGGAGACCACGGCCATGAGTCTTGGCATAAGGAATGTACAATTCGTCGGATCAAAATGGGGCGATGATCTGAACGACTATTTACGCAATTGTCGGGGCGTAATTGTTCCATCACTGTGGCATGAAAACTTCCCCTACGTGATCTTGCAAGCCTTTGCGGCTGGCAAGCCGGTTATCGGTTCAAATCGGGGAGGGATTCCAGAATTGGTGCAAAACGGGAAGCATGGCCTGATTTATGAGGCCAATGAACCCGATGCGCTGGCTACCGCCATGAGAACCTTGATGACGAACGCGGATATGGCGCAACAGATGGGCGAGCGGGCCAGGCGGTACGTGGTGGCAGAGTTTAACGATGATGCTTTTTATGGGCAGCTTATGAAGGTTTATCAGGAGGTGTTGGCATGAGGGCGTTAGTTCTGGGGGGCAATGGTTTTATCGGCTCCCATGTGGTGGATGCTCTGCTGAGTGCGGGTTACAAGGTGCGCGTATTTGATCGCGCACTAGAGTCGCATCGTCCGCCGTTGCCGAACGTGGATTACCGGCTTGGTGCATTTGCCGATGTGCCCGCATTGGCCGAAGCATTAGAGGGTATCGATGTGGTTTATCACCTCATCAGCACGACGGTGCCTTCGACTTCGAATCTGGATCCCGTGGGTGACATAGAGGGCAACCTGATCAACACGGTGCGCCTGCTACAACTCATGGTGCAGAAGGATATTAAACGTATTGTGTATCTGTCATCAGGCGGTACGGTCTATGGCATACCGAACATCGTCCCAATACCAGAAACGCACCCTTTGCGCCCGATCTGCTCTTACGGCGTGGTGAAAGTCGCCATCGAGAATTATTTGCAGATGTTTCATCAGCTGGATGGCTTGGAGTATGTCGTATTGCGCGCATCCAATCCCTACGGCGAGCGGCAGGGGCACGCCGGTGTGCAAGGGGTGATTGGCACCTTTCTTGCTAAAATGTTAAATGGCGAGGCTATCGAGATATGGGGTGATGGCAGCATCATGCGGGACTTTATCTATGTAAAAGATTTGGCTGATCTTTGTGTCGTGGCTGGAAGTAATCAGTACACCGGCGTCTTGAATGCGGGTAGCGGGGTCGGACATTCGATCCAGGATGTTCTGGATGCGATTGGTCAGGTCGTTGGCGCGAAGGTGTTGCCCATATTCAAGCAGGGGCGCACCTATGATGTGCCTAAAGTGGTTCTTGACATGTCGAAAGTGAACGAGGTATTAGGTTGGCAACCCAAGGTGCATTTGCAGGATGGCCTAGCCGATACTTGGCGCTGGATGCAAACGTTGTGAGCTTGTCAGCAAAAGTTTGTTGTTTTCAGCAGGAATTAAGTTTCAAGGAGATGTTGAAGAAATGGTTGCACAGATAGATTTGGACTATTTCAAGATGTCTCCGTTTGCCACCGCACGACGGCTGATTTCATACCTGTTATTTGAAGGCCGTCCGTTAACCACCAGAGGTCGCTGGATCAATCCTTTGGTGTTTACACTTTTTCGATTGGAGAAGGCTTGTCAGCAGGTAAAGCGGGTAGAAAAGCCCGTTTTTATATTGGGTACGGGGCGTAGCGGTACGACGATTTTGGGGATTGTGTTTTCCATGCATCGCGAGGTGGGGTTTCTGAATGAGCCGAAGGCGTTGTGGCATGCCATCCATCCAGAAGAAGACCTGATCGGCAGTTACGCTCGTGGTGCAGCGCGGTATCGTCTGGATAAAGAGGATGCGACTTCGGATGTCATAAAGCATGCACATCGTTTGTTCGGTGCTTATTTGGCGGCCACTTTTGCAGGACGCGTGGTAGATAAATATCCTGAACTGATTTTTCGCATTCCCTTCGTCAAGTCCATATTTCCCGAGGCGAAATTTTTGTTCCTGGTGCGGAATGGATGGGACACCTGTCGATCTATCGATAACTGGTCCAAGCGGCTTGGCACGTCCGATGGCATGGAGACTCATGATTGGTGGGGTGTAAATCGACGCAAGTGGAATTTTCTGCTTGACCAGATCGTTGTCGAGCACGCCGATCTTGCCGTGCATATCAATGAAATGCGTAATTGGACGAGCCATGTGGATATGGCCGCAGTAGAGTGGATAGTCACGATGCGGGAGGGGTTGCGCATACAACAGCTATACCCGGATGACGTATTGCGCGTGACCTATGAGGAACTGTGTACACAGCCGCAAGCAGTATTAACCGGCATATGCAGGTTTGCAGACTTGCCGGCGGACGACGAAAGGTTTTTTTCCTACGCCAAGCAGACTTTGCAGCCAACAGGAAAACAACAACAATTCCCGTTGAATCCCGCTATCGAAACAGCTTTCAAGTTAACCATGAAGGATCTGGGCTACTCATGAAATTACACTCTTTTTCTAATCAGGCGAAACTTATAAATTCGTTCTGTTCCATGCGCGGTTTTTTGCTTTTAGTTTTGGCGGTAATGGCCTCGTTCTTTACTCCCGGCTATGCAACTGCAAATGAAACCTTTCCGATTTACCGGGGTTTTAATGTGGATGCCAACAAGGTAAGCCAGCAAGATATTAATGATCTTGCAGCAACAGGGGCAAACATCGTTCGCATAACCTTCAATAACCTGCCGATGATGGATAAGACACCGCCCTATGCGATCAGTCCTGCTGCGATGGAGAAGCTCGATCGTATTCTGGATTGGTGCGTAGCGGCAAAGATTCGCGTGATCGTCGATCCGCACACCTTTCCCGGTACGAACCTGAATGTCACGACCATGCCTGACGATCCTCTCTGGCGCGACTTTGCATTTCATGCGCGTATCGTTTCCTTCTGGAGTGAGTTATCTCGTCGTTATAAGGATAGAGGGCAAGTGATCTTTGCTTATGACTTGCTCAATGAGCCGAATCTCCCGGATTCGGCGAAAAAAGGCGGGCCTGCGGACTGGAATTTACTGGCGTCAAAAATCGTCGCTGCCATTCGAGTTAACGATAAAACCCGATATTTGGTCATTGAGCCTATGGGTAAGAAGTTGGTGTCGGGCATCTGGGTAAATAACATCGACGGGCTTGATAGCCTTGAGCTTCCCCAAGACTCTCGTCTAGTGGTCAGCCCGCATATGTATCTTCCGCTCAAGTTCAGCCATCAAGGCGTATTTTCTTATTTCAACAAGGCATATTCCTATCCGTCAAAGATCGACGGAGTCACTTGGAATAAGGCTGCGTTGCGCAAAGCACTTGAACCCGTTGTCCGGTTCCAGAAAAGATATGACGTTCCAATCTTGGTGGGTGAGTTCAGCGCGGCTCGCTGGATTGGCGATTCAGGCAATCAATACTTGCGCGACCTTATTGATATTTTCGAGGAAAATGGATGGAGTTGGACTTATCATGCATTCCGGGCCGCCGGGGTTTGGGATGCCGAGATGTCCAATGTCAACGAGAAGGATCAGGTTAGATACAAAGATACGCCTCGCATGAAGATGCTGAAAGGGTATCTGTCCAGAAATAAACCAGCCCCATTATGAAAACATTAAGAATTTTGGGTACCCGTGGCGTCCCCGCCGCGCACGGCGGCTTTGAAACCTTTGCGGAACATCTGGCGCTTTATCTGGTGTCGCATGGTTGGCGTGTGGTGGTGTATTGCCAAGAGGATGGTGCCGGTCCGGTTTTTGAAGATACTTGGCAAGGAGTTGAGCGAGTGCATATTCCGGTTGTGCAAGCAGGCCCGAAGGGCACGATTGTGTTCGATTGGAAGGCGACTGCACATGCGGCCCGGTTTGACGATTTGTGCTTGACGCTGGGTTACAACACTGCGGTGTTCTGCACAATGCTTCGTGTCAGGGGCGTGCCAAATTTGATCAATATGGATGGCATCGAGTGGTCTCGCGCCAAGTGGGGGCCGGTTGCCAAGACTTGGTTCTGGTTGAATGACTGGGCGGGTTGCTGGTTGGGTAATCACCTCGTGGCCGACCATCCCAAAATCAAAGAGCATTTGAGTAGTCGAGTGCGAGAAAACAAGATCACGATGATTCCCTACGGGGCGGATGCCGTTACAGATGCTCCAGTCGAATTGGTGCGTGCGCTGGGTTTGGAACCGGGTCTGTACTTAACCGTGATTGCGCGGGGCGAGCCGGAAAATTCCTTGCTGGAAATAGTGAGCGGCTTTTCAAGCAAGCAGCGTGGCTACCGGCTTGCGGTGCTCGGTAAATATGAGCCGGAAAAAAATGCTTATCATCGTGCCGTGATGGCGGCGGCAGGCTCGGAGGTGTTGTTTCTGGGGGCGATATACGACAAGGCTGTGGTGCGTGCCTTGCGCTTTCATTCGGTGGCCTATATCCACGGGCATCAGGTGGGCGGGACGAATCCTTCCTTGATCGAGGCGATGGGTGCGGGCAATCCGGTGATTGCGCACAATAACCCATTTAATCGCTGGGTGGCGGGTGATTCAGCGCGATATTTCATTGGCGCAGAGGAATGTTCCGATCGGCTGGATGATGTTTTGTCTCGCCCTGATGTGCTTGCTGAAATGAAAGCGGGAATTTTGCGGCGACATCAGGAGAACTTTACTTGGGGCAAGGTATTGGCCGACTATGAAGCGTTGCTTGTTAAGTGGTTGCCATGCTGAATGTAAACTACATCATTAACAAGCGTCCAGTCAGGTATTTTTCACGCCAAGACGTTGCACTTCAATCGGCGTGGTGGTTGGTTGAAACGGGGGGTAAGTATGCGATTGACTCAGGAACAGGTTGCCGCCATACGTATCTCGGTCAATGAGGTGTTTGGATCGGGTGCGCAAGTGTGGCTCTTCGGCTCGCGGGTGGATGACCGCAGACGTGGTGGCGATATCGATCTGCTGGTTTGCCCATCTGCTTTACACGGCAGCCCGTCATTGGCAAGCAAGGTTCGCTTTCTCAATAAACTGGAGGGAAGAATCGGTGAGCGCAAGGTGGATGTTGTTGTCGAAGCGGTTGATGATTCCCGTCCAATTGTGCGAGTGGCACATGAAACAGGGGTGTTGCTATGAGAAATTCGCCTGAATGGTTGGCGCTGCAGCAATCGTATGTGGTCTGCCAGGTGCATGAAGAAGCCTTGCGCGATGCGATTGATGATCTCATGCAGCGCAAATTGGTTGCCGCTGATCTGGATACTTTGGGTAAGGATGATCGTCGCCTGCTTGATCAGTTCGCTTATCGCTACACCCGCTTGCAAGATGATATGGGAGTTAGGCTGATACCGGCGGCCCTGCGTGCGCTGGGCGAGGAAATTGCGGCTATGCCGGTGCTGGATCGCTTGAGCAGGATGGAGCAGCTCGGTTGGCTGCCTGATGCGGAACAGTGGGCCGAACTTCGGCGCATCCGCAACGAGTTTGCGCACGACTATCCAGAAACCACGGAAGAGCGGTTTGAAAGGATGCAACTTGCTATTACTTCAGCGCAAACGGTGATTGAAATTTTCAACTCCTTGAGCCATAAAATTCGTGAGCGCTTTCCCATGATGGAGCCATAGCTAATCCGCCAAGGACACGCCCCACGATTCTGTTCCGCTGCGGCGAAATTCAGTAAGTGGTAGTTTGGTTTTGCAAGAAGATCAATGGTAATTTTTTTTAAGGGGCATGACGTGATATTGGTTACCGGTGCAGCTGGCTTCATTGGCAGCAATTTTGTTCATACCTGGCTTGGGTCAAATAGCGATGGCATCATCAATTTGGATAAATTGACTTATGCGGGTAATTTGGCCAATTTGTCATCAATCAAGGAAAATGGTCGTCACGTTTTTGTGCGTGGCGACATTGGCGACGCTGATCTGGTAACGCGCTTGCTTAAAGACCATCAGCCTCATGCGGTGATCAATTTTGCTGCCGAGTCCCACGTCGATCGCTCCATTCATGGCCCCGAAGAGTTTGTTCAAACAAATATTGTCGGCACATACCATATTCTGGAATCCGTGCGTGGATATTGGTCCAAACTTCCTGAGGATAAAAAGGCGGCTTTCCGGTTTCTGCACGTATCTACGGACGAGGTTTATGGCACCTTGTCTGCGGACGATCCCCCTTTTGCCGAAACCAACCCTTATGCGCCAAACAGTCCGTACTCAGCCTCTAAAGCCGCTTCGGATCACTTGGTTCGCGCCTGGCATCACACCTACGGCTTGCCTGTGCTTACCTCCAATTGCAGCAATAATTATGGGCCGTATCAATTCCCCGAAAAACTTATCCCCCTGGTGATTCATAATGCTTTGGCCGGCAAGCCTCTACCCATATATGGCGATGGTCAGCAGATTCGGGACTGGCTCTACGTGGAAGATCATTGCCGCGCCATCATGCGGGTGCTGGAAGCAGGGCGGGTTGGCGAGACCTACAATATTGGCGGCTCTAATGAGCTGGCAAACCTCGATGTGGTCAAAACCGTCTGCGGCATTCTCGATGAGCTGCGTCCCAGAAGTGATGGGCGCTGTTATGCTGAGCAGGTTACCTTCGTCAAGGACCGTCCGGGGCATGATGTTCGTTATGCGATTGATGCACGCAAGATCGAACGTGAGCTCGGCTGGAAGCCTTTGGAAACCTTCGAAACCGGCATCCGGAAGACCGTTCAATGGTACCTGGACAACCCAGCCTGGGTGGAAGGCGTGACCAGTGGCGCGTATCGGCAATGGGAGAGCCTGCAATATGGCGGCTGAAACGGTTCTGCTGTTCGGGGCCAATGGTCAGCCGGGCTTTGAACTGCGAGATACTTTGGCACCTTCGCTGAAGTTGCTGGATTGGCAGTTTGGGGTGGATAATGTGTTGTCGGCTGTCATTTATCAACTAAATATAAAAGCAGAGCAATAATGAATCAGCAAAGTTCAGCGATGCCTTCTCGTAAGGGCATCATTCTTGCCGGTGGCTCCGGCACCCGTCTTTATCCCGTTACCCAGGTGGTTTCCAAGCAGCTGATGGCGGTGTACGATAAGCCCATGATTTATTACCCCCTCAGCACGTTGATGCTGGCGGGCATTCGCGAAGTCTTGATCATTTCCACGCCTCAGGATACGCCGCGCTTTGCGGAACTGCTGGGCGATGGTAGCCGGTGGGGCATGGATATTCAGTATGCGGTGCAACCTTCGCCGGATGGTCTGGCGCAGGCTTTCATCATCGGCAAGGAGTTTGTCGGCCACCACCCCAGTGCCTTGGTGCTGGGCGACAACATTTTTTACGGACATGATCTGGCCAAGCAGTTGCATAGCGCGAATGTGCGTAGTCAAGGCGCGAGCGTGTTTGCCTACCATGTGCATGACCCTGAGCGTTATGGTGTGGTGGCCTTTGATGGGCAGCAGCGTGCCGTCAGTATTGAAGAAAAGCCCAGGCAGCCCAAGAGCAACTACGCCGTCACCGGCCTGTATTTCTACGACAGCCAGGTGTGCGATATTGCTTCTGACATCAAGCCCTCCGCTCGGGGCGAGCTGGAGATTACCGACGTGAACAACCGGTACCTGGAACAGGGTCAGTTGAGCGTCGAAATCATGGGCCGTGGCTACGCCTGGCTGGATACCGGTACCCACGACAGCCTGCTGGAAGCCGCCAGCTTTATCGCTACCCTGCAAAAGCGTCAGGGCCTGATGGTGGCCTGCCCGGAAGAGATCGCCTTTGCCCAGCAGTGGATTGATGCGGCCAAGGTGCTGGAATTGGCCGCCCCTCTGTCAAAAAATGGTTATGGGCATTACCTGCTCAGCCTGCTGAAGTAAGGAGGTATGCGATGCCATACACCGTAAAACCGACTGCTCTGCCCGAAGTGCTGATTCTGGATCCCAAGGTCTTTGGTGACGACCGGGGCTTCTTTTTTGAAAGTTTCAATCAGCGCGACTTTGACCAAGTTACAGGATTGGATGTGCGTTTCGTACAAGACAACCACAGTCGCTCGTCCAAGGGCGTGCTCCGTGGCCTGCATTACCAAATTCAGCACCCGCAAGGCAAACTTGTGCGCGTGACGCAGGGCGAGGTGTTTGACGTGGTCGTTGATCTGCGGCGCAGCTCGGCCCACTTTGGCAAATGGGCTGGCGAGGTGCTGTCGGCGGATAACAATCGCCAGCTTTGGATTCCGCCTGGTTTCGCCCATGGTTTTGTAGTGACCAGTGAGTCAGCGGAGTTTCTCTATAAAACTACGGATTACTGGTACCCCGAGCACGAGCGCAGTTTGTTGTGGAACGACCCGGATGTGGGAGTCGAATGGCCCAACTTCGCTGAGCCGAATCTGGCGGCAAAGGATGCGGCGGGGAAACGGTTGTATGAGGCGGAGGTGTTTGCATGATTGCCGCAAATGCCACGAAGCCAGGATGCGTGGCGACAAACACGTCGTCGTGTGGGGTACCGGCACGCCCCTTCGGGAATTCCTCTACAGTGACGACATGGCCGATGCCTGCGTGTTTCTGCTCGAACAAGCGGAAGAAAACCTCTCCTGCTTGTTCAACAACGAACAGCCGCTCGCGAACATTGGCTGTGGCTGGGCAAGATTTGAAAGGCCCATGATGGATAAATTACTTAACGACATCGTCGCCATTGCCGTCAAGGCAGGGCAAGCCATCATGGAAATCTACGCTGACCCGGCCAATGCCGTGATGACCAAAGCAGACGATTCGCCATTGACCCAAGCCGACCTCGCATCAGACCGAGTCATCAGCGCAGGTTTGGCGGAACTGGGATTGGGATGGCCTGTGCTCTCTGAAGAATCCACACAGATCGCCTATGTCGAACGCCAATCATGGCAACGTTTCTGGCTGGTCGATCCGCTCGATGGCACCAAAGAATTCATCAAACGCAACGGCGAATTCACCGTCAACATTGCCCTCATTGAAAATGGCCAACCGGTACTCGGCGTGGTGTACTCACCTGTATTCGATGTGTGCTACTACGCCGCGCGTGGCTTGGGCGCATTCGTACAGCGTGGAGAGGCATCACAACTTATTCGCGCCCAGCCTCACACTGCAGGCCAGTCTGTCAAAGTCGTTGCCAGTCGATCACATGGCGACGAGCGCACCGCTGCTCTACTCAATCAGATGGGCGATCACGAATGCATCGGCATGGGCAGTTCACTCAAACTTTGCCTGATAGCGGAAGGTGTCGCGCATTTCTACCCGCGCCTCGGCCCCACCATGGAATGGGACACCGCAGCAGCTCATGCTGTGGTGAGTGAAGCGGGCGGCATCGTCTGTGACCTCAACGGTGACGAACTGCGCTACAACAAACCCGATCTGCACAACCCGGAATTTCTGGTAATGCCTGCCCAGGATAAATTGCAGCGTTTGTCCAATGTTTCCAATCAGCGTACATTGCTAATTTAATTGAATATTTTGCCTGATATGGGAGAAAAACAAGGTTTGGAAATTGTTTTGGGTGCTGCTACGATACTTCAGGGCAATTGGGATATCCGCTTTGTGATGTGCGGTGAGGGCACAGCCAAGTCTCGTTCGCGAGGTGAATTCGGTAAGGTCGTATCTCGTTGTGGTGTCGTGACCCCGCTGGGAGACGCCAGTGTTTTCTCGAATGCATTTCAGAAGTTGGCCGTAGATCCAGATAGACGAGTTAGCCTGGGAATGGAGGGGCGTTTGATTGCTGAAAAACATTTTTCAACTGAAGCTGTGATAAGGAAATTTGAGCAAGAGTTGGGGAAGGTTGTTTATGACTAGCGGCTTACTTCGTCCACATGCATCACGCATTGTTTTCCTGCAACGATTTTTGGATTCCTGCCTGATTTTTTTTGGCTATGTCACTGTTAATTGTTGAACCCCACTCATACCCAGCGCGGCAAACAAAACGGCGCGAGGAGACAGGGAGCCATGAGCCGGATCGATCATCCTTCGCCAGCCAAGATAATTGGCAAGGTAAT
>Ga0210037_1000268_pt1 | contig 43694 bp, 34 predicted proteins | sample CryGey08umfilter_3_FD_185451 | JGI IMG/M metagenome (GOLD analysis project Ga0210037, IMG submission 185451) | Groundwater microbial communities from aquifer in Utah, USA - Crystal Geyser 4/9/14 0.8 um filter (SPAdes) (version 3) | ecosystem: Environmental > Aquatic > Deep subsurface >...
GGTTATCGGTTTGCTCATCGTTTTTTCCGCGTACGGCTTGGTGCTGTTTGCAACCAAGGCACTCAATGATGCCACCGGAGGAAATATTTTTGGCGGCGGCCCCGGAGGCGGTCCCGGTCCGGGCCCTGGTCCCGGAGGTCTTCCCGGCTGGTGCGATGACAAGGGATTTGCCGTTGAGCCACTTGCGCCGTATGTTTGCGATGTCATTCCGGATACGGGAACGAATGGCAGTGTGGTAACCATTCGCGGCTATCGCTTCGGCAATGCGGCGGGAGAGGTTACGCTTACGGATGGTGGCGGCAATACCTATACCTTGAACTTGGTCTCATGTCCTATTGGCGGAGGCATGATGCAGTGGGGAAGCAACGCCATCAAAGCGGTTATTGAACCGGTTGGCGGCGGTATTATGCCTGTTGCCCCAAACTATCGGGTTGATGTGGTACGTGCGGATGCCGTTGCTGACGCAAACGAAAACCCCGCCATTGTCGGCGCGTTTGATCCGCGGTTTGAGGTGGTTGCGGGCGTACCGGGTCCCGCCATATTCTGCCTGGACCCTGATGTGGCAACTATCGGCGATCCGGTCAATATTTACGGAACGCGATTTGGGAACGCGCCCGTGGCGGCGGACAAAGTTACCCTGAACGGGTCACCGGCGCCAATTGACATACTTTCCGCCGCCGTGGCAAGCTGGGCGGATGACGCAATTACTCTCAACGTGCCAATCGGCGCGATTACGGGAAATGTAACGGTAGAAAATGGCGCGGGAATAAGTAATCCCGATACTTTATATATAAGCTGTTCAGATAACGCCGACTGCGCGTCTGGCTGTTGTTTTTCCAATGCCTGTTATGACGCATCGGTGTGTTTTGGCGTACCGAAAATTACCTACGTAAGTCCTGCGGGTGCGGGAGCTGACCCTGACGACGCAAGTGATGACGTCCCGCAGATACGCGCGGGAAACTTGATAACTATTTTTGGGGAAGATTTTCTTGGAGCTCTACTTCTTCCCGGCGAGGTATGGTTCTGCGGTGCGGATACCGACGCGGATATGAACGCTTGCGGCGATGAGGATGATAAACAAGGCATACCACCACCGGCAAATCCGAAATGCGCGCTCGTTTGGGAAGATGAGGTGATTGTCGTGCAGGTTCCCGAAAATGTTGTTCCCGGACCCATACGGGTAACAAGAAGCGATACCATGCAAGACGCGACCAATGACGCGAACGGTCCAGCCATCGTGGATGCGGTGCTGGGTCCCGCATTGCCCGGTCTCTGTAAGCTCACGCCGGACAGCGGTCCGTTTAACACGAATGTGTCCGGCGATGGTATAAATATGAACAAAGACGATACGGTGGATTTTGGCTATGGCACGGAGGTGTTTGCCGCGCTCAATAGCAAGCAAAGGCACCAGCATCGGATAGCTTTTACCGTGCCAAACTTGGCACCAAAAAACAACGTTTCCGTGCGGGTAAAAACACCTGGAGGCGATTACTCTAACGCATTGCCCTTTGACGTAACCTCGGGAGTCGGCGGACCGGTTATTTTGAGTTTTGACAAACAGTCGGGACCGAAAGGATCGTATGTCACCATCACCGGATCGGGATTTCGCGTGAGCAAGGGAGCCAACGGAACGGTTTTTTTCTGCAATGGCAACATTTGCAATCCCGCAGGCGGCGCGGTAGAAGGCGACTTTGCGTTTCCCGAAGTTTGCGCGGACAGCGTGTGGTCGGATGCGCAAATTATCGTGAAAGTGCCATCCGGCGCGCCAACGGGATTGCTGCAGGTACGCACCAATCTTGGCGATACCGACACTACATCGGATCTTGCGCCGAAAAATTTTACCGTTGTCGCGGGTATTCCGGGACCCCAGCTGTGCAAACTTTTGCCGAATAATGGGCCGGAGGGACTCGCGCTTTCGCTTTTTGGAGAAAATTTCGGCGCGGTGAACGATACGATAACTTTTTGGAATGCCGTTGCGGTTCCGCCTGCTGTTATTGCGTCATGGTCTGACGGACAAATTGACGCGCAAGCGCCGTTTGGCGCCGTAACGGGACCGGTAACAGTTACGGTTGGCGCTGCGGTAAGCAATCCGCTCAACTTCGCGGTCGGCATGTGCGAACCTGTGGCATGCGCCGCTTCGGGTGCCGGTAATAGCTGCTGCGCCGACGGCTCGTGCCGCCAGGCTGGCGCTTGCCCCGCTCCCGCGGGACCCGTAACGAGTTCCTACAGCTTCAGATTTTCCACGGGAGTGCTTCTCCAAGCTCCGTATGTGGAAGAAGTGTGTAATCCCCCCTTCTGTAAAGGAGGTGACGGGATTATGGGTAATGGGGATGAAGGGGTGTGCAGCAATAATCCGGAGGTGGCGTGTTCAGTGAACAATCAATGTGAGAATCCTCTGTCCTCTCCATCTCCATCAGTGCTATGGCCAGGGGGAAATAGCATATGCACCGATCCCCTAATAATTGTTTTATGGATGTCGCCCGGAGCAGAGTTAGACGACGAGACTATTAGAGAAGGAGATACCGTGAAACTGCAAAAATGCGATGACGCAAGCTGCGCAACAGGGGGTGTGCCCATAGATGTTTCTGTGTTTTTTAAGCTCATTGCTGTGAAATATACCGTATTCGGCGGTAGTTTTGACGGACAGCCAACTCTGGAAAAAAATACCTGGTATCGCGTGGTGTTGACGAACGGCATACAGGACTTGCAAACGCCTCCCCAAGCTATAACGAGGCTCAATTTTGATGAAAATGGCGATACGGTTCTTGACGCGTACATGTTTAAGTTTAAAACGCGCAATACCGATGAATGTGAATTAGACGCGGTCGCGGTTGTGCCGCCAAAATACGATTTCACGTTTCTGGGAGAACAAGCATCACTTATAAGCCTCCCCTTTAACAGCGATACACCTTGTCAGTTCAGTATGATAGCAGAAGTCAATGCCAGTTGGTCGGTCAATAATCCCGATGGCAATCCGTTGGGAGTTAACCTGGTACAGGTTGCCAACCCGCCGATACTTGACATCGGACTTGCCACCGCTCTGCGGGAAACTATTCCCGGGTCGTCCGACATCGTAAGGGTAACGCTGGATCCGATCAATGTTTCAGGAAGCGCGCCGGTTACCGTCCAATTTGCCGACCCGTATGTGATGGACGCATGGCCCATGTGCGAAGAAGCGTGTATCAACGCGGAAATTGCCGCGCGGTTTAACATCGGCATGGATGACAAAACATTTGACGGGGTTGGCGGCGTGCAGCTGCGGAATATGACTGCTAACGCCAACGTTCCGCTTGTCAATGGAATCTATAACGATACGCGCGTAATTAATTTTGCGCAAAGAACGATACTCACCGAGCACAAGTATCAACTGCGGCTGCCCGCGGAAACGCCGGAACTCTCACCCAACACTGCCTACAGGGCAATTTTTCCTGATTCGGTTACGAGTGCGAGCGGCAAACCACTTACCCGTCTTAACTATAATCTGGAAAACAATACGTATTGCACTGGTGAGTGGCATGAGCAGCTACTGCAACCTGCGGTTTTGACGCAAGGCGCGCCGGACCCTGTTACAAGCAACCGCTACTACGCGGTGTTGGAAATAAGCGTTGACTACCCGCATCTGCGGGATAGTGCTGTGGAAAAGAAATCCACACTTGAAGTTTGGGAGAATAAAACGCCGGCAGACCCCTCGGGATGGAAAAAACTTGGTCCTGCGCACAGTAAGATAAATGATATCCGCGCCTTTGGCTGGGGACGCTATAGTGACGCGGATGCGAGCGTGCCGGACGCGGACTTGTTGGGCGCGGGCATCTACTTTTCTGCTTCCGACAATACCGATCCGACAGTAAATGGCTATGCGTACAAACTTCGCTATCAGCCAACCGATTGGCAAACGTGCGACGCGTACGCGTGGGATTTTGCGACCAAGGACGCAACCTGCCAGCCGGATAGGGTTGTGGTGCAGCCGCCCGAAGCGACGCTCCATACCATTGGCGCAATACAAGATTTTCGCGCGGATGTGTACAGCTCGCCGGACTCGTGCAGCGCAAAAGGACAGCTCTTAAACGCATCCGGCTATGATCCGCATTACGCGTGGAATTCAAGCGACGTTGCCATTGCGTCTTTGGTGCCGCCAACGGATATTTTTACAGCACGCGCGCGCGCGGAAAGCGGCAGTGCTGTTGGCAGTACGGTGGATATTAAAACGGCAATTAATCCGCCGGGCGTTGCGGCGGCTCTCTCCTGTAACTTGGCGGCGCAAGAATGCGGTGAGTTGACCGTGCAATGCGGCTATGTGAGCGACGCGCAGTGCGGCGTGCCGACGGGTACGCCTGTGGGCGTGTGTAATGGCGAAGATCTCGTTGCGGATCCGCAAATTTCTGGTACCTGCAGCAACGATGGCAATGTGGCGTGTCTGTATGACCAAGACTGCGACTTTGGCGTGGGGACGAGCACTTGCTGCTACCCGCGTCCGTGGGTGGTTGCGGAAACACCGATAAACAACATGGTTGATGTCTGCCGCAATACGCGCATAGCCGCGGAGTTTAGCGAAGTTATGGACAGCGCAAGTTATAAGAACAACACGCTACTTGAGGCAAACTACACACTGGAGGGCAATTGTCCGCCGGGGGCGGGACTTGCGGTCTTGCCCGCCGATCAGCAGCCACGAGGATTTTTCAGCCGAATTTTTGCTTATGTAAAAGATTTTTGGAATAAACTTTTGGGAAGGGAATCGCATGCGGCAAGCGAGGTGTGGTGCCGCGTGCCGCACCGCATCAAGGGCGAAGCCACAAGCGTTGACCTTGTGCCGCAAGGTGTTTTGGAGTCCGATCGCGAGTATCGCGTAACGCTCAATGACACGCAAAACGGTTTGGATGAGGGGCTGGTCTTGCATCTGCCTTTTGACGGCGATGCGCAGGATACGAGCGGCAGCGGGAATGATGGCACAATAAACGGTGACGCTCTCCTTATTGCCGATCACTTGGGAAATCTCAAGAGCGCGTATCAGTTTGATGGAGTGAACGATTACATTGAAGTTGCCAACAGTTCGGAGTTGAATTTTGACGCTAACGACTCGTTCAGTTATGGTGCGTGGCTCCGATATGACGGAGGCGCGGCGGTGCGTCCGCGCATCATCGCCAAACGGCTTGATGACGGGGGCGGAGCGCTTGCCGATATACCGTGGTACGATCTGTATCTGCACAATGACCAAAACATCGCCTTTTCAATCGTGAATGACTTTCCGGGGAATGCCAAAACTATGAACGACTCTAACGCCGCAAAGGCGGTAACTATTGGTCAATGGTACTACGCTATGGTGGTGCGGGACACCGTAAAGGATACGGTTTCACTCTATGTAAACGGCATTTTGTCGGAACAGCTCCAGGACCGTACGACCGGTGTCATTACGTACCAGTCGCCGCTCACTGTAGGCGCATACTTTGATAGCGGTGCCAGGTCGCTTTTCAAAGGCGCGATTGACGACGTGCGCGTGTACAACCGCGCGTTGACCGAACAGGAAATATTGACGCTCGCGACAGGAGGCGCGCCGGAAGGTTTATCGCTCATACAAAACGGCGTCAAGGTGCTGCGGCAGGATATACGTTCGTTTGCCGATACAAAAACCGCGAAGGATTTTTATGGATACGTTGGGTGTACGGGCGAAACCTGTAACACCGATCCCTTTGTCTATTCCACGGGCATACGCGACCCGGCAATTATCGGCGCGAATACGAGTACGCTGTTTACCTATCAAAACACAAAAACGGGAAAAATGTACATAGGCGTGGTGCAGGGCGATCCAACCTCGCCGGTTTCAGACCTGGAAACGCCGGATCAAGACATTGTGTATCAAGTAGAGAGCGTTACCCCCGGTATCAGCATGGTGGTTGCGGACGATGCGGGAGCCAGTGATACCGTCAACGGCGTGGCGCTTGGCGTGGGCAATTTACCGACGCTGCAGCGATTTGATAAATTGCAGTGGCATTGGCGTCCCGGTGGACGGTCGGACGGCGCGCTATTTGAGGTGCCGCGCGGCGACTGGCAGCTTACTTTGAGCATACCGAATCATAACAATGGGGTGAGCGATTGGCGCTTCAGCCAGCCACCAGGTGTCGTTCCGGGAGATCCTGACGTTATACAACAACTCAATTTTGCAGATGCAATCACCATACGCTACGTGGCGCCCAAAGGCATACAAAGCGTTGTGGGAGTGGGATTAGATGGGGTAACGCGGTGGAATTTTACGACTGGCGACGTGATTTGCGACATCGCGCGCGTGGAAACCACGGTGTATCCGCCGGATGCGGGCAAGCTTGCGAATGTGGATCTGTTCCACTGCGCGAAGCTGGATACGTGTGACGGTGATCAGGCGGATGGCGTTGATGATTTTGGCTTCGCGGGTGAACCAAATGAGCCGGGTAATCAGCATCACTATGCCGCTCAAGCAAAGTCCGCGAGCGGCCAAGACCTGCTTGCAGACTATACGTGGGTAATGGCGAATCCGGAAAGTGTGATTAGCAATTTCTATGACGCGAATAACCTACCGGTGAACTTTGTTGGCTTCATTGACTCGCAAAATGTGTATATGGACACCACAACCACGAATGGCAGCGCGCTCGTGACGGTAACGGCAACTGATCCTTTAGGCGTTGCCGGTTCACAAGACGCGAGTATTCGGGTGATCAATTTCATGTGCCAGAATCCCTGGCCAGATCTCTCTCTCTTTCCCTACCAGGATACCAATGCGTGCGATAACCCCGGCGCGGGATGTGCCAGCACGAATTTTGAGACCTTCTACTGCCGAGACGCGGGCGGAGCAGCTTTGGAAGATGACCTGCCGCTTTTGGCGGTTCAGGGAAGTTCTGAAGAAACCGTAACCGGCAGGGACAGCAAAAAGATTTGTTTTGGTGGCACTCGTATAGGCGAGACGTGCGTCGCACCTGCCGATTGCCCGGGAGTCTGCAAGAACGGGGTGTGTGCACTCGGCGCCGCAGCTGAGATAGGAACTTCATGCGGCAAGGATGCGGATTGTCTTTCTGGCATTCCGGCAGATGACACCAGTGTCTGCGGGCCCCTGCAAATTAAAAACGTTATCCTCCAGTTCCAATAAGCTTGTCTTAACATTACGCATATTATTTGGTACACTGTTTTCAGGGCATCTCTACTATTTTCTCATGGATCACATTTCTATGTTTGACGACCAACTACAGAGTAATCCACAGGCTGGATCCGGCGTTATACCACCACAACCCCTGGCGTCGGATGTACAGGTTCCGAAAGCCCAACAGACTCCGGGCGTTTCTCCCGTACAGCCCGAACCGATGGATATTTTTAACGAAGTGGATCCCGAGAAAAATGCTGCGGCTGGATCAATGAATCAGTCGGTAAATGCCGCACCCGCGTCCTTTCCCGCATACACGGGAGGTAATGTTGGACTGCGCCTGCTTCTTAAAATACTTGTCGGCATTTTTGTTCTGCTGCTGCTCGGTGGAGCTGGTGCCTATGGATTTTTGTGGTATCAGGGGAGAACCTCACAACATCCTCTGGAAACCGCAACACCCGCAACGGCGAACCAAAACACCAAATCCAATGCCGATGCGAAAAATATCGTTGAAGCCACAACGTCGCTTGCGCAAACGCAAGGAGATGTCCCGGAAGATTTAACGCCAACCGAACTGATTGCGATGGAAGGGGATCCGGAGTTTCTTGATGAGTCGCTGCCAACAGATATAGATCGTGACGGTCTTGCGGATGTGGAAGAGTTGATATATGGCACGGATCCCGCATTGCTAGATACCGACGGCGACGGGTTGACCGACTACGAAGAAGTGCATACCTTTGCCACCAATCCACTCAACAAGGACACCGATGGCGATACATACGCCGATGGAGATGAGGTGCGAGCGGGGTATAATCCGAACGGTCCGGGAAAACTCACCATACAAAACAACTTGCAACCAAACTAATAACTAACAACGAACGCTCGGAGTGCGTTATAAAACCTGGAGGTTTTTTCGTGCGTTGTCGGCAGTAAGTTATTTCTATGCCCTTACCTTTCATGGAACTATCTCAAGATACACCCGCTCCTACCCAACAGGAAGGAGATATGTACTATGGCAACCTCGCGGCTTCCGCGCGATCATTTGCGCAGGACGGTCAGCCAGCAGCTGCCGGCGGCGATATGACTGCGCAGGAAGCGTCAGTTGAACAAGCGGCGAGCATTAAAACCATGCCGGCAAGATTTTATTTGGAGGAAGCCAAGGTAGCGCATGTGCCGAAAGTGGGATTTTGGGTCATCATAGTCGCCATGGTCGCATTAGTTGTTGTGGGAGGATTGGGATCCGTCTATTATTTAACGGTCAGAATTCAGTCAGCGGAACAGGCACAGTTGCTTACCGATACACAGCCGCGGTCGGCCGCTTCCTTGGACGCGCGAGAGGATTTTGTTGCGCCTACGGCAACCTCAACATCCCTTACGGACAATCAAAACACGACCCCGGGATTGGTAACCTTACCTATTGCGGATGATGATGCCGCAAACGCCATATCCGCATCTGCAACAACAAGTGAAACAACGGAGATCATGCCTGAAGCTTCGCCCGCGCCGGTGAACGGGGTTGATGCCGATGCCGACGGGCTTACCGACGTTGAGGAAAAACTCTACGGCGCCAACCCGGCGGTTGCGGATACGGATGGTGACACATATCAAGACGGAGCGGAAGTTGCAAACCACTACAATCCGAACGGGCAGGGAACGCTTGAGGCAACTGCATTGTTCTCCAAATTTTTTGGCTTACCCTTGACCTTTTTCTATCCGATAGCGTGGCAGCGTACCGGGTCGGTCGCAACGGGAGAGGTAAAATTTACCGCGCCTACGGGTGAATTTTTCCAGTTTTTGATTGCGCATGCCGGAGGAATGCCACTTGGGCAATGGTATCAGGAACAAACGGGGATACCAGTGAATGTGCAAGCGCAAACTCGCGTTGCCGGGCATGATGCGATACGGAGCGTGGACGGACTAACCTTGTATACTGCCACAGACGGCACTATCTCCATTATCAGTTATAATGCGGGACCCGAACAAGCCCTCAACTATAAGGCGACGTTTGCCTACATCATTGATACCCTTGAGGACGCAAGCGAATAGTTGAGCTGCCGCGAGGTGCATAGCGCGATATCTTGAAAAATGCATCTTAGTTTCATGGAAAAGGAATGTATGAGCCAACATAGTACAACCATGCCTGCTATAACTGAAATTCCCTACCCTGCAACTGTTTGGCATTTGGGCTTTGCCGCAGATTAGTAAAACGCATATGCGTTTTTCTTTATGTCCTCATTCACCTTTACCGTCCATAAGCCGGCATCAATCCGCTATCCGCAGAAACTGCTCAATCGGCTGCAAGAAATGCTCAAACAGCATGATATCGCGCGCCGAAAGAATGTCCATGCGTCGCTCGTGTGGGTTGGTGAAAAACGCATGGCACGCCTACAGGCAGCCTATCGGGGCAAGAGTGCGGCAACCAATGTGCTGACCTTTCCTTATGAGCGCGTGGGAGATAGCTACCAGACGGATATTGTCCTGTGTCGCAACGTTATTGCCAAAGACGCAAAAAAGCGTAAGGTAACCTTGGAGCAGGAAACGACACATCTCATTCTCCACGGATTGCTGCATGTTCTTGGATTTGAGCATCATACGGCGCGCGGGAGAATGAAAATGGAAACACTGGAGCAAATGCTATTGGAAGACATTTTTGGCAGGAGTTTTAAGGACTTGCATGGCATAAGCGACGGCGCATAAGGATGAGAAATACAGGCCCGTTTTGTTTCGGAGAAAAATTTTCATCCGCGTCCTTGGCGCATAATCCGGACGTGCGACAGACCTGCAACAATTGCACTGCTTTGTATCTCACCATACATATAAGCTTCGTGCATGTTACGATAAGATATGTACCGTTTTTACACGAGTTTTCGCCACGCATGGCACGGTTTGGTTTTCGTGGTAAAAGAAGAGCGGAATTTTCGCTTCCACCTGGCTGCCGCTGCGGTTGCGTTGCTGTTTGCCCATATTCTCCGCTTCGTGTTCTGGGAATACGCACTCTTACTCGTGGTCGTAGGATTGGTGCTGCTCATGGAAATTATCAATACGGTCTGTGAAAAAATTATTGATATGACCAAACCGAGATTACATTTTTATGCGGGGATGGTAAAAGATATGATGGCGGCCGCGGTGCTTATTGCGGCTGTGGTTGCGCTTGCGGTCGGTTGGTGGCTTTTTTGGCCGCACCTCTCAACTTTTTTTTAAGTATGTTGCGGTACGCATCTGTGAAAATGTTATCCCCAGACGACATTTTGGAAAAAATAGTATTTTAGGGTATACTTAGAACACTCTACAACTCACACACACCATACAACCTATAATACAAAACAGCAACGTAGTAAGAAGAAAAACATTTTCAGTCAATCGTTGGTTATCGGTTGTTCGTACACCATGAGAGAAGAAAAAGTCATCGCGGGGCTTGATGTGGGATCCACCGCAATTAAAATGGTATTGGGAACGTTGATTCCCGGTATGAAAGATCGTCCCGAAACATTGCAAATAGTCGGTAAGGTTGTCGTACCCGGAGAAGGTATTTCCAAAGGCGTGGTTACCAGCATTGAGGATGCCGTTTCATCAGTTTCGTCAGCGATTGAACAGGCGGAGCGGATCATAGGTAAGCCGCTTGGATCGGTGTGGGTCGGCATGGGCGGCGCGCATATCAAATCGGAAATCAGTCGCGGTGTCATTGCCGTTGCCAAGGGGAATGAGATTCAGGAAAATGATGTTGAGCGCGCGCTTGAAGCGGCGCGGGTCATAGCCTCGCCGCCAAACCATGAAATTCTGCACGTTATTCCGCACGGATTTTCTATTGATGGTCAGGAGGGAGTGAAAAACCCCGTGGGGTTTTCGGGCGTGCGTCTTGAGGTGGAAGCGCATATTCTCCAAGGTCTGTCCTCCCAAATCAATAATCTCGTAAAAGTGGTACACCGCACGGGTTTGGAAGTGGAGGACGTTATTGTTTCCGTGTTGGCAACTGCGGAAAGCGTGCTCACCGCGAGGCAAAAAGACTTGGGGGTTGTACTCGTGAACATCGGCGGCTCGACGACCAGTATTGCGGTTTTTGAGGAGGGTGATATCATGCAGGTGGTGGTACTTCCCGTAGGATCGGGACATATTACCGGCGATATTGCGCTTGGGTTGCGTTGCGCGATTGATACGGCGGAAAAAATAAAACTTGCCACCGGAACGGCAGAGAGTGATGAAGTGAGCAAGCACGAAGAGGTGGATATGAGCGGATTTGATGCGAGTGAAAACGCGCGTATTCCCCGCCGCAACATAACAACGATCATTGAGGCGAGGGTTGAGGAGATATTTGAAATGATAGATGATGAACTCAAAAAAATAAATCGCTCGGGGATGTTGCCTGCGGGAGCGGTTTTGACCGGAGGCGGCGCAAAACTTCCCGGCATCGTTGCGGCGGGAAAAAAGCATCTTCGCCTGCCTGTTATGCTTGGTTATCCGCAGGATCGGCTTTCCACCGTAGATGATGTCTACGATCTATCGCTCACGACCGCAATTGGTCTTGTTGAATGGGGTTTCGCCAGTGAAAAGCGGTATACGCGTAATTTCGGGGGAGTCTTTGAGTTTTTTAAAAAATACGTGAAAACCGGACAAAAAGGCGGCGTGCTTAAAAAAACCTTAAAATCGTTTATCCCGTAACAGTTTGGAGGAGTTAGCTCGTGGGTTGTAGAAAATCAAAATGGCGCAAGAGGTAATTCCCTATCTACAAGCTACAAGCTACTTCCTAAATTCTGTCCTGCTATGCCCGAAGTAAAACCGGATATTGAAACGTTTGCAAAAATTAAGGTGGTTGGTGTCGGCGGATCGGGAGGATCGGCGCTTAATCGCATGATGGAAACGGGCATCAAAGGCGTTGACTTCCTCGCGATCAACACTGATGTCCAGGCATTGCATCTCTCACTCGCTCCCGAAAAACTGCACATAGGAAAAACGGTCACCAGAGGATTGGGTGCGGGCATGGACCCTGGCTTGGGGCGCCGAGCAGCCGAAGAGAGCGAAAATGAGATTCGTGAATCTCTGAAAGGCGCCGATATGGTATTTATTACCTGCGGTCTTGGCGGAGGAACGGGAACGGGAGCCGCTCCCTTGGTGGCGCAGATTGCGCAAGATGTGGGTGCGTTGACCGTTGCGGTGATTACCCGACCATTTTCTTTTGAGGGAGCGCAACGCAAAACGATTGCCGATCAGGGTTTGGATGAGCTCATGAGAAATGTGGATACGCTCATAACCATACCCAATGACCGGCTGCTCCAAATCATTGATAAAAAAACATCTCTCTTGGATGCTTTTGCCATCACGGACGATGTTTTGCGCCATGGCGTGCAGGGCATATCGGAAATTATCACGGTACCGGGTCTCATCAACGTTGATTTTGCCGATGTCAAGGCCATTATGCGGGGAACCGGATCGGCGCTCATGGGTATTGGCGAGGCACGTGGTGAACACCGCGCGCAGGAAGCGGCAAAAGCGGCTATTGCGAGCCCGCTCTTGGATTTGGCGATTGACGGGGCGAAGGGCATACTCTTTACAATTACCGCAGGAAAAAATTTACTGATGCACGAAGTGAGCGAAGCGGCGGAAATTATCACCGCCTCCGCCGACGCGAATGCAAAAATAATTTTTGGCGCGATTGTGCATGACGAACTTGATGACGATGTCATAAAAATAACCGTCGTTGCGACTGGTTTTTATGAGCACGGGTATGATGCGGGAAGTGATCGGCGGGGAGGCAAGGCGGTGGAAAAGATGTCCGGCATGGCGATGAATTCCAGTGCGCCGATGCGTGTTGCGCGGGAACAAGAACTCCTCAATGATGTTGAGCCGGAAAAGAGCGTGCCTTGGAAAGTAGCGGTGGATGCATCTGCCGATGATGCGTATGCACTAACTCCCGAAGAGGAGGATCTTGAGGTTCCGTCATTTATTCGCAAACAACTCCAGCGAAAGAAAAAAGGTTTAGTATGAAGTGTCCCGCATGCCATCATAGGGAAACCAAGGTTGTGGATTCGCGTCTGGTTTCCGAGGGGCTTGCGATTCGCAGACGGCGCGAATGTTTACGGTGCGCATTTCGTTTTTCCACGCAGGAAGAAGTGGAGGTGCTGCATCTTACCGTTGTCAAGCGCGATGGTACGCGGGAGCCCTACATGCGCCAGAAAATGGAAGCGGGCATTCGTCGGGCGTTCCAAAAGCGTCCTCTCACCAACGACGCGCTGAAAAAACTTTTGGGAAAGATTGAGCGCGATTTGCAAAAACAACGCAAAGAAGAAATTCCTTCCAAAAAAATAGGCGATATCGTGCTGAAATACCTCAAGCGCATTGACCAAGTTGCGTACATTCGCTTTGCAAGCGTCTATGAAGACTTCCGCGATGCAAAAACCTTTCAACATGCGTTAGATAAATTACTCTCCCACAGAAACACCCGCAAACGGACGGTAAACAAACGGAAATAGGATCCATACCTACATTCATTCTCTATTTTTTTCTCCCATGCCGCAGCCTGAATTTGAAAAAATTGATACGCCGGAAGTATTGCTCAAGGAAAACAACGCGCTACTGAAAGAGATTTACAAGTCAACGGAAAAGACTCGGAGATATATCCTGGTAGGGAAAGTCATGAATTTTATCTATCTGTCGCTCATCCTCGTACCGCTCGTATGGGGGTACATTGTGTTTGCGCCGCACCTCAATATTCTCCTTGCCACGTACAAGGATTTGCTGGTTTTCTGAAGAGGTCGTTCAAAAAATAAGCCGGAGTACACACGGTGCAAAAATGCTTATTTGCTATGTCATGGACGAAACAACAAACACTGACGCTTTTTATCGCTTTCTGGATGAGTGTGCTTTTCGGTGCTGTGGCGGGGGGTACCGCCGGCTGGCTCATGGTGCAGGTAGCGCAGCTGCGCCCGGCGGACCAGACGGCGATGAGAACGCCGGAAGCGGTTGTCAAGAGTATGGACGACGCGACCATCATGGCGGTCAACAGCGCTTTTCCGGCGGTCGTCAGCATTGCTATCAGCAAAGAAGTGCGCTCCTTTGCACAATCCACAGGACCAGATATTTTCCCTTTTGATGATTTTTTTTACTTCAACCATCCCTTCTTGCAGCAACCTGTTCCTCAGCAGGAATTGCCGGATAAAGATGATGAAACGGAAAAAATGGTTGTGGGCGGGGGGAGCGGATTTATCATGACCTCTGACGGCATGATCTTGACCAATCGGCATGTGGTAGATGATCCGGAAGCCGAGTATACGGTCAAGCTCGCGGATGATCGGGAATTTGATGCGAAGGTGCTGGCCAAGGACCCGGTGCACGACATGGCGGTGCTCAAAATAGATGCGCACGACTTGCCAATTTTGCAACTTGGCGATTCGGATGCGCTGCGTCTTGGGCAGACGGTTATCGCTATCGGCAATGTGTTTGCGGAATATCAAAATACGGTAACCAAAGGTATCGTATCGGGCATCAACCGGCGCGTAACCGCCAGAGACGGGTTTGGACAGGCAGAGGTGCTTGAGGAAGCCATTCAAATAGACGCTGCCATCAATCCGGGGAATTCGGGAGGACCGCTGCTCGATCTTTCCGGACAGGTAATCGGCATCAATACGGCTACGAGCGATCCTTCGTGGGGACAGCTCATCGGCTTCGCCATACCGATCAATCAGGCAAAGCGTATGGTGGAGAGCGTCCAAAAATATGGTCGCATTGTCCGCCCATGGCTTGGGGTACGCTATATACTTATAACGAAAGAGATCGCCGAGCGTAACCATCTTGAGGTGGATCATGGCGCATTGATTGGACCTGGGTCAAATTCCGGAGATCTTGCGGTCATACCCGGATCTCCTGCGGATAAAGCGGGGCTTGTGGAAAATGATATTATTTTGGAGATCAATGGAGAGAAAATACGTGAGAACAACAGCCTGGCGCGCAGTATTGCCGAACGTGTGCCAGGAGATACGATTACCCTGAAAATCTACCATAAAGGAGAGGTGATGGAGGTGGACGTAATACTTGGTGAATTTCCCGATGAAACGCAGTGAGCGGCACAACGGGTGGCTACGCACGAGTGGCAGCCTGTGCTATCATCCCTACGTTGTAGCACTTTCCCCGAGCTTTATATTCTATGCGTGAAATCACATCCGTACAAAAACAGCTCACACACCTCCTTGCGAGAGTGCGTGAGGCAGGGAGGTTGCTTTGACCTTCCCGCAAAGAAAAAAGAAATAGCGCAGCTTGAGGTGCAGGTGAGCGAGCCGACTTTGTGGAATAATCCGCAAGAAGCGCAGGAGCTGACGAAAAAACTCGCGGAGCGTAAAGAGATTGTCGGAAATCTCTTGGCGTTGGAAAGCCGTATCGTGGCATGCGGTGAGTTGTTGCATTTGGGAAACGAGGAGGGTGATGAGCGCGTGATAGCCGATTGCGTGACTGAAGCCGAGAAACTCGCGAAAGCAGTTGCCACCAGGGAACTCCTCTTATTTTTGAACGGGCCGTATGACGCGGCATCGGCGATACTCACTTTCCAGGCGGGTGCGGGAGGAACTGACGCGCAGGATTGGGCGCAGATGCTCTTGCAGATGTATCTGCGCTATGCCGAGGGGCGCGGATGGTCGGCACGGATCGTGGATGAGCATAAAGGCGCGGAAGCGGGATTGAAATCCGCAACGGTATTGATTGAAGGTATGCGCGCGTACGGCTGGTTAAAATTTGAGGCGGGCGTCCATCGGCTCGTGCGCATCTCTCCGTTTGATGCGGAAAAAATGCGCCATACGTCTTTTGTGCGGATTGAGGTGCTTCCCGAACTTGCAGAACAGGAGGAGGTGACTATGGATACCAAAGACCTGCGCATTGACACGTTTCTCGCATCAGGTCATGGGGGTCAGAGCGTGCAAACGACCTATTCGGCGGTACGGATAACCCATCTACCGACGGGAATTATGGTAAGCTGCCAAAATGAACGTTCGCAGACACAAAATAAGGAAAACGCGTTAAAAATTTTACGGGGAAAGCTTGCGTTGCTTGCGCAAGCCGAACGAAAAAAGGAAACCCAGATGCTGCGTGGCGACGTTAAGGCGGCGGAGTGGGGCAGTCAAATTCGCTCCTATGTGCTCCATCCCTATAAACAGGTAAAAGACTTGCGCACGCACCTGGTGAGCAAGGATCCGGAAGCCATGCTTGATGGGGATGTGCAGGAATTTTTGGAAGCGGAAATCAAACACTTAACGAAACAAAGATAATGTCCAAGCGCAATTTTAGACAACTGTGGCAGTACAGGGGTACGCTTGCGCAAGCGTGGATGTACGCGCTCATTGCCTCGGGACTCGCTCTCGCCGCTGCCTATCGGCTCGATGCGCTCTCCGCAAGTGCGATACCGGCAGAAGTTGCGTATGCGGTGGTGCTTACGGACCGTGCTATAGGTTTCGGGGAATTTTTAGGACTGTTTCTTGCGGTCGGAGCGGTCTTTTTTATATTGCTCAAAACACTGCGGAGCGGCGCGCTCTTCAAACTGCTTTTCTATTTGGTGTTGGCGAGCGGATGGTATGCGCTGGGTGCGAGCTTGGGCAACGCATCCGTCGCGACCCTATGCGCACTCTTGGCACCCATTTTGTACGGTAAGATTTCTCGTGTTACGCCGCACAACCTGCTGCTTGCGGGAGCGATTGCGGGCATCGCGGAGAATTTTGGCATGCGCTTTGCGCTTCGTGCGGCAAACGATACACTCCTTGCGGGATCGCTTGTGGCGTTGCTCATCGCGGTGAGCGTCTATGACTGGTGGGCGGTACGGAAAAGTGGCATTATGGTTTCAGGATTTCGGCGACTCACCGATCACGGCGTGTTTTTTATGTTCATACTGCCGCGCTCTGTCGCGGATGCGTGGATGCATCTGCGGGAGGTGCGCCGCGACGGACACTGTCTTTTTTTAGGAACCGGAGACAGTGCGCTGCCGGCGCTCTTTCTCGTTGGCATCCGCCACATGGGCGTGGCATCGCTTGCGGGAGCGTTTCTGGGAATGCTCGCTGGCATCGCTTTTGATTTTTTGGCGCTCTCGTCTCAAAAAAATTCGGTGCCACTTCCGGCGCTTCCCCGCATCGTGTTAGGCATGATAGGAGGATTTTTATTTGGATTTTTGTTGCACGCTGTGCGGTTGAGTTAAAAGTGTATGCGGAAATGGCACTGGCACTATCTTGAACCCGTTCGCGTGCGCCGCGCAATACTTGTGGCCATGATTGGGTTTCTTGCGGGCGTTGGTCTTGCGACCGGCTTGGGTAAGGGGTTATTTACCGGTGGATCGGCTACAAGCATCTTTGCGGCGTGGCATACGGGCGCGCTCATCGGGTGCGTGACGTCCTGTGTGTTGCTTATAAGCAAACGCACACGGCTTGTCGGCTGCATCACGCTCTTTGTCGGATTGGGCATTATCCGCGCGCTCATGGTTGTTCCGGAAACCGGCAAAGGAGTAAGCGGCTATGCGGACAACGCGGTGCGTACGTATACGGGGAGCGTTATAGAATATCCCGAATCGCGCATGCGCAAGCAGCACGTGGTGATTGCGCTCGCCGGTGTTGCGGAGAGCGCGGCAACGTATCCGGTGGCAGGCAGAGTGCTGGTAATGGCACCCCTCTATCCGCCGTTTGACTATGGTGATATGCTGTCTTTTTCCTGCGCTCTCTCAAAACCGGAACCCTTCAATGATTTTGCCTACGATCTCTATCTTTTGCGCAAGGATATCCGCGCAGTGTGTTTTTGGCCCAAGGAAGTATCGGTGTGGCAAGATGCATCTCTGCCGGGCACCGCAATGCGCGCACGTGCCACCGTGTATGGTATCAAGACCTCATTTCTTGACCGTATTGACCGTTTGTATCCGGATCCGGCGGCAGGACTGCTTGCGGGGCTTTTGGCGGGGGTACGAAGCGGTTTTTCCGATGAGCTGACGAGAAGCCTCCAGCGTACGGGAACCAGTCATATCGTGGCGATATCCGGATACAACATAACGCTCGTAGCGCGCATGGTATTCGGATTTCTGGTGGCGATCGGCTTGTGGCGCCGCCGCGCGTTCTACGGGGTACTTGCCGCACTCGTGTTTTTTGTGGTTTTTACCGGAGCGGAAAGCTCGGTTACGCGCGCGGCGATTATGGGATCACTCGTACTCTTGGCGCAGTATCTCGGCCGTCCAACCGCACTCACCCTGCCGCTCGTCGCAACCGCAGCACTCCTGGTTGCTGCATCACCGCTCGCATTGCTCTATGACCCGGGATTTCAGCTTTCGTTTCTTGCCGCCACAGGCCTCATCTACGGAGAGCCGCTGGTGGTTGAGCGCTGGCCAAAGCTTCGCGCCTACCGCATGGTGGAGAACTATGTTGTACCTACCTCAATTGCTATGGTCGCAACAGCGCCGCTAATCGCCGCCTCGTTTCACACCTTTTCACTCGTTGGCTTGCTCGCGAATGTACTCGTGTTGCCGGTCGTGCCGTTGGCGATGCTGGGAGGGTTGATCACGGTGATGGTGAGCGTGCTTTCCCCAGCTCTCGCGCTGGTTTTGGCGTATCCGGTGTACGGCCTCTTGAGCTACATTTTGGGTACGGCGTCCTATCTCGCGCAGCTGCCTTTTGCGTCGCTCGCGCTTCCTTATTTTTCAAAATGGCTTGCGCTTGCGCTCTATGGCGGAAGCATAATGTTGTATGTGAGATGGCGGCATCTCCGGCAAAAAAACGTCGTATGATAACCATCGCGCGCCACTACCGCCACATCCTTTTTCCGCTCCTGTGCGCTTGTGGTATTGGTATCGGTGTTTGGCTTCTTGCGGGAAGAGTCACGCAGCATCAGTCGCACGCGCGAGTTTATTTTTTTGACGTTGGTCAGGGAGATGCCGCGCTCATTCGTCTTCCGCGCGGCTACGACGTGCTTATTGATGCCGGTCCCGATAAAACCATTGCGCACAAACTTGGAAAATCGCTTCCCTTTTTTGACCGCACCCTGGAGGCGGTAATTTTGACGCATCCTCATGCGGACCATATCACCGGATTGCTTGAGATATTGCGCCGCTATGAAGTGCAGACGGTTATTACCACGGGTGTTGCGTATGAGAGTCCCGTTGCGACGTATCTGCAAGAAGAGCTTACGCGCGGATCCATACGCATTGAGATTGTTGCGCAGCCTCAAACTCTTGAGCTTCCTACCGGTCGCGGAGATCGCATAGAGGTACGCTATCCAGTTGAGAGTATTGTAGGCAAGGAGGTTCGGGATGTGAACACTGCCTCCATGGTCGTCTCTTTTACCACGGGCGGCGAAACGTTTCTCTTCATGGGAGATGCGTATCGTGCGCAGGAGGACGAGCTACTTGCGGCAGGATCGGTACCTCGTGCCGTGGTGCTGAAAGTGGGACATCATGGAAGTGTTACCTCAACCGGTTTGGATTTTTTGGATGCGGTACAGCCGCGCTATGCGATCATTTCGGTTGGGTCGGACAATCCGTACGGCCATCCTCATGCCGCGGTGCTTGATCGCTTGCGTGAAAAAGGCATTACCGTTGTGCGCACCGATCAAAGTGGCGATATAACCTTCTTGATGGAGGATGGGGGTACGCGTATGCTTGCGGGAGAATAACGGGTGTAGAAAAATTTTCACGCGCATGATATACTATAACCCTATATGTCTAAAAAAAAGTTCCGCATACTCATCATTGAAGATGATGACATGCTGCGCGAAATGTACGTAGTGAAGTTTGAAAAAAGCGGTTTTGAGGTTGCGCAGGCGACGGAAGGCGCCGAAGGGTTGGACCTTGCGAAAAAACAAAAACCTGATATTATCCTCTTAGACATCATTCTGCCGAAAATTGACGGCTTCATGGTGTTGCAGGCCATGAAAGATACGGAAAAACTGAAGGAAGTTCCGGTGATGCTGCTCACCAATCTTGGCCAGGAATCGGATCGCAAGCGCGGGGAAATATTGGGTGCGGTGGACTACGTGGTAAAATCGAATGTTACCCCCGCGCAGGTAGAAGAGAAAATAAGGAAAATACTCAAATAACATCCCCTCATTTTTCTATGGAACGGACACTCGTTATTGCAAAACCCGATGCGCTGCAGAGAAAACTCATCGGAGAAATTATCAGCCGTTTTGAACGCAAAGGACTCAAACTCATCGGACTCAAAATGATGGCTATCAGTGACGCGCTGATAGCCGAGCACTACGCGCACCACGCGGATAAGCCGTTTTTTGAAAATCTCAAAAAGTTTATGCAATCCGCCCCTGTTGTCGTGATGGCGCTTGAGGGATTAGATGCCGTGGAGTCGGTACGCTTGGTAGCAGGGCAAACCAAAAGCCGCGTGGCGGATATGGGTACGATACGCGGGGATCTTGCCATGAGCATTCAAATCAATTTGGTTCACACCTCCGATTCTTTGGAAAATGCCAAAACGGAAATTGCCCGATTTTTCAAAGAAGGGGAACTGTTTGCGTATCAGCCGTCAAATCTTAAGCTCATCTACAGTCCGGATGAACTCACATAGTTTTCCACGTCGATCTTGACACCAAAAAAAGTATTTGGTAACCTATGAGTATTCTATGTTTATGATCGTCCTTGCATTGGTAGTACTGGCAAGCTTCTTGATAGGCGTATTTTTGGCATTGCGGGGAGAAAACATGGTCTAAACATTCAACACGAATCAGAAACCAAACCCTTCTCCCCAAGGAGAAGGGTTTTTCGTTAGTACGCAGATAGAGGTCGGACGTTGATACCTTTACCAAAGGTATATACGTTCGTTCTTTACCCCTAAGAGTTTGCGCCCTGTTCTCGTAAGCCTGCCTATAAGGCTATAGAAACCAATCACAGAGGCTTTCGGGAGACATAGTACCCTATGTCAGGGCGTAAACTCTTTACTTCGTCGGAGGTGTTTTGAGATTGCAGAATAAGCTATACGCGTAGCTAACTTCTCTTGCGTGCTCGTACGGATGATCCCGCAATGCACGCCAATCTCAAACACCTCCGGCAAAACGACTTTGGTGAAGGAGTAGATGATGGATATCGGTACGGATATACCACAAAAAGTACGCAAATGGTTAGCCTGGGGTACCGAGGTTGATTGTATCACCGCAAAACTTGTCAGGGATACCCTGACGGCAGAACAGCGGGAAAGGTTGCAGTACCGCAAAAAGCGTCTCAAGATGTTTATTGCGGCACAACAACCGGAATAGCACCGGCATTATCCAACTCCCCCGATTGGCATCCAGCCAATCTTTTTTTTTCGTATTTCCCGTAATCTCCAAAATGTTGGACTTGCGAAGTCCAACATTTTGACACAAACGAAAGCATATACTATAATTTCTCCATGGTTATAAAAACTCTCATGGTACATCACTGGTGGCGGCTTCCTACGCAAGGAGGTCTATTGCAAGCTGTGTAGCACACCTGTAATACAAAAGATATTGCTGTTGCAAGGCCTCTAAACGGGGTTTTTGTTTTTGAGAAAGGAAACAAATGATGCAAGTGCGTATCAAGCTCGTGTGTGGGGAAAAAGGCTGTATGGGAAGGATGGAAAAGCGATGTGTGGGCAAACCGGGTTTCGGTCAGGAGCCAAAGAGCATCTACGTGTGTCCTCTATGCGGGCGCAAAATCGAACCTTTATATGATGTTCTTTTTTCCAAAGAGATGCGGTAGATCCACATCTCTTTTTTATCTGCTTTTCTACAATCGCACGTCAGCCGGAATGGTGATGAACTTTATATTTCATGTTTTATGATTTTACGGTATACTAGGGGCATGCGCAGCGCAAAAAAAAGTAAAAAACCAAAAGCTTGGGTGGTTGCGGTGGATATGGGCTACGGCCATCAGCGCGCAGCCTATCCTTTACGCTCTCTTGCGTTTCCAGGGGATATTTTGAATGCGAATACCTACCCGGGAATTTCGCATCACGATCGTTCAATTTGGAAACAGAGCCGTGAAGTGTATGAAAAAATATCGCGGTTTAAGAAAACGCCGCTCATCGGCAACGTGGCGTTTGAGCTGTTTGACTCCTTGCAGGCGATTGATCCTTTTTATCCTAAACGGGATTTGAGCAAACCGACGCTCCAGCTGCGTCAGGTCTACCAACTCATACGCAAGGGGTGGGGGAGCGCGCTCATACAAAAGCTCGCAAAAAATCCACTGCCGCTGGTGACGACGTTTTTTATACCCGCGTTTATGGCGGAGGAGCATCAGTACCCCGGGCCAATATATTTGGTGTGCTGTGACGCGGATGTAAGCCGTGCGTGGGCTCCGCTCAAACCCGCGACAAGCGTCATTACCTATCTTGCGCCAAGCAGGCGCGTCGTAGAGCGGCTCAAATTATACGGCGTGCCAAAAGAGCGTATCAAGTATGTGGGGTTTCCGTTGCCAACGGATAACATTGGCACGGAAAAAAGAGAAACGCTGCAACACGATCTCGCGCGGCGTCTGGTTGCGTTAGACGGACAGGGGGTGTTTCGGAAAAACTACCAAGCTTCCATTAGTGAACATTTAGGGAAGCTGCCAAAAAAAGTTGCGCAACCGCTTACCATTATGTTTGCGGTTGGCGGTGTAGGCGCGCAGAGGGAAATTGGTGGCGCGATCATCGCAAGTCTTCGTGCCAAGCTTACGCAGGGGAGTGTGCGCCTCATACTCGTTGCGGGTATTCACAATGATGTGAGCAGCTACTTTCGCAAAAATATCCTTGCCCATGGTTTGCGAAAAGAAATGGGGAAAAGCGTCTCCATTATTTTTGCGGAGTCTAAAAGCGTGTATTTCGCAAAATTTAACAGCGCGCTGCGCGAAACGGATATTTTGTGGACCAAGCCGAGCGAGCTTTCCTTTTACTGCGCGTTGGGCATCCCGCTCATCATTGCTCCCCCTATCGGCAGTCAAGAAAAGTACAATCGGCGATGGCTGCGCGCCATTGGCGCGGGGTTGGATCAGGAAAATCCCGCGTACGCGCACGAGTGGTTGTTTGACTGGGTAAATGCCGGTTGGTTGGCGGATGCCGCGATGCAGGGGTACTTGGGGGCGGAACAACTGGGTGCATATAACATTGAAAAACTGATTACAACGGAAAGATAATCTCTTTCCCCCCCCATACTCTATCCTAGTCATTTTATCCCTCTATGCTCTGGATTTCTGTGGCGGTTATCGCGTATACCTTGCTTGCACTTGCGGCGCTGGTTGACAAGCTGGTAGTAACCGAGTATCTCTCAAGCCCCCGCGTGTACATGTTTTTAGCGAGCGTCTTGGGCGCGATTATTGTCGTTGCGGCGCCGTTTGCGCTCCATTGGCCCGGGTGGGACCAGCTTCCGCTCAACATTGCGTCAGGAGCATTTTTTAGCGCGGCGCTATTCTTTTTTTATGTTGCCCTTACGCGCGGCGATGCTTCGCGCGTTGTGGCGGGCGTTGACGGTTTAATGCCGGTTGCTACCTTACTGCTCGCCATGGCTTTTTTGCGGGAAAGGCTCACGTTGCCGCAGCTTGCCGCTTTTGCTTTGTTGGTCGGCGGCACCATGGCGCTTGCGCATACGGAAACAAAAACCAATGCCTTTCTCCAATGGTCGGCGCGTATCTGGAAGCGCAAGGGGAGAGCGGAAGGGTGGATGGTGCTCGCGGCGCTTGCGTTTGGCGCGTCATTTTTTCTGGCAAAAGTGGTGTATGAAACGCAACCTTTTGTAAGCGGACTTATTTGGATTCGCGTGGGAGGCGCTGCGGTGGTGTTGCCGCTCTTGGCCTATCCGCCCTTTAGAGACGAGCTCAAAAAAAATTTTCATAAGGGTCGTCGGGCGCAGGCGAATACGAAAATGGTACTGCTCGGTCAGGGTACGGGTGCGGCTGGCGTATTTTTGCAGCACTACGCGATTGCGCTTGGCAGCGTGGTGCTCACGACGGTATTGCAAGGATTAAAATATATTTTTCTGTTCTTTTTCATCACCCTTGTCGGAAAAAAGTATAAGCGCGTGCGCGAGCATGTTCAGGGAAAAATACTGCGGAAAAAAATTGCGGCGTTTGTGTTGATTGTCGCAGGTCTCGCGCTACTTTCCGTGTCATAGCATGGATTTCTTGACCTCGTAAGTCCATCGGTCTCACGATGTCCACACATTGAGCATACGTATTTTTTGACTTCGCAAGCTCTTCGGAACTTGCGAAGTCCGCACATTGGGTATCTGTATTTTGACCTCGTAAGTCCATGGATTTTATATAGATTCCCGTCTGCATGGGAATGACAGAAATAAAAATGTCATTCCCGCGAAGGCGGGAATCCATGCATTCCTTTAGCTCTTTTTTCTGCCCGAAAGCTACAACTCGCAAGCCACATATTTAACCATACGCACCTATGTTCTCACTTTCCTTTTTCACCTACCTCTTCGTTCTCGCTTTTTTTCTTGCCCTTCTGGAAGTGCAGATAGAAGGGCGGCACGGCTGGGCGAAAAAACTGCCTACGTGGCGACCGCATGCGGGCAAGTGGTACGCGCGGCTCTATGCAAAAATAATGGGCGGCAAAGAGCTTACCGGCTATCATGCCGCGATATTCGGTTTTGTGCTCGCGCTGTTGCATTTCCCTTTTTTTTCCGGTGCGCAATGGTCGTGGGAAGGGGAATTATGGGTACTCTCACTCTTCTTCTTATTTGATATTGTATGGGATTTTTTATGGTTTATCGTGAATCCGCATTACGGACTCAACCGTTTTGAAGCGTCGTATGTCGTATGGCATAAAAAATGGATTGGACCACTGCCCTTGGATTATGTATCGGGTATGCTGTTCTCGCTCGTGCTCATTCTGCCTGCGGTGTATGTTGATGCCGCTATCCTCAAAGCATGGGTTACGGTAGTGTTGCTTTGGACGGTGCTGCTCGTTGCCGTTACGTTGGTTGGCATGGGTATCAAGAAAATAAAAGCAATGATATGATATCGTCAACCCCTCGGTCTTACGATGTCCACATATAGAGTATCCCGCATTGCTTGACGTCATAAGTCCATGGATGGTGACTTACGAAGTCGTAACCTTGAGCATACGTATTTTTTGACTTCGCAAGCTCTTCGGAACTTGCGAAGTCCGCACATTGGGTATCTGTATTTTGACCTCGTAAGTCCATGGACGGTGACTTACGAGGTCGTAACCTTGAGCATGCTGTATTCCATGAGTTGAAAATATCCCACTGGTCACAACCACTTCTGTCATTTTCGCACCCCCCCTCTGTCATCTCCGCGAAGGCGGGATCCAATAGAGAAATCCAAAGCGGTAATTCATCGCATCCTCTCCTATGAAAAAAATGGCAAAAATTACTTTAAGAATCACGCTCGTAGGTGTGCTGTCTGGTTTGTGCTACGTTTCTCTCTTTCTTTTTAATTTTTCGCAGGGAAACATACAATGGGGTGTAACATTCTCCAAACCCTTTGCTGAAAAACTCGGGCTTGATTGGCGCGAGGCATATACGGCGGTACTGGATGATCTTGGTGTGCGGCAGGTACGCGTCAACACCTATTGGGATGGCATAGAACGGCAAGAAGGCATATATGACTGGAACGACTATGATTGGCAGATTACCGAGGCGGCAAAACGCGGCGCAAGTGTCGTGCTGATTATTGGCAGAAGAACGGCGCGCTGGCCGGAATGCCATGATCCTTCGTGGATACGCAGTCTTACGGAAGAGCAGAAGCGTGAAAAAGTATTGGCGATACTTAAAAAAGAAGTTGAACATTTTGCCAAATATGACAATATTGGTATGTGGCAGGTGGAAAATGAGCCGCTCTTAACCTTGTTTGGCGAGTGTACCGGCATAAGCCGTGAATTTTTAGAGCGCGAGGTGGCAATTGTGCGCACGCTGGACGCGCGTCCTATTATGGTAACGGACAGCGGAGAATTAAGCACCTGGCTGCATACGGGGTCGGCAGGAGAGGATGTGTTGGGTACGACACTCTATAAGCGTGTGTGGAACCCCTACATAGGGCATGTGAGCTATGTTATACCGCCGGTCTATTATACGGCGCGGGCGTGGCTTTTGGAAAAATTCTACGGCACACGCGTCATCATTTCCGAACTGCAAGGCGAGCCGTGGGGGGCGCGGCAGAAAGAATTGGATAAGTTGACACTTGCAGAACAGTTTACGTCGTTTGACCTTCGCCGTTTTCAAAAGACGCTTGCCTTTGCGCCAAAAACCGGCTTTACGGAAGGCTATCTCTGGGGGGTTGAGTGGTGGTACTGGCTAAAAACAACACAGAACAATCCTGCGTTCTGGAACGAAGCAAAAAGACTTTTTTAAATCTGGCTTCTTGACCTCGTAAGTCTCTCGGTCTCTCAATGTCCACAGATTGAGCATTTGCATTTCTTGACTGCGTAAGTCCATGGATTTTGACTTACGAAGTCGTAACCTTGAGCATTGTTCATTTCCCCTTGTCATATCCGCATTACCACTTCTGTTATTTACCACACTACCAACGCAGTCACTCCCACCTAGTCGGAAATCCCTAACTATGTCTTACTGCGTAACCGATTGATATGGTCTTATCCACACCCATTTGGACGAGTGAGGTAATATGTGGTATCGTTACATAACAATTGAGTATTCGCATTCCTTTATACATCGCGAGTCCTTTGGTCTTTAAGGTGGACTGCCTGTCAAGACAGTGTTTTAGCTTCAATTGGATGGATTTGCCAGTCCATTATACTTGCGATGTCGGCAAATTGATCTATGTTCTCGCATACCTCATTAAAAAAACTTGAAATCCTCCTTTTCCTCGCGCTCATCGTAGGAGGTTTTTACTACCTCTATACGCTCTACGCCCTCGGTGCCGCGACAGTGAACGTTACCCCGCGCGACCCGCTCTCGTCGGGTCTTGTCGGTCACTGGACCTTTGACGGGCCGGACATGACGCAAAATGTCGCGGATGTAACGAGCGGTAACCACGATGGCTACCTCACTGGCTACGCGGCGACCACCACCGCGATCGGCGTAGTGGGGCAGGGATTGGAGTTTGACGGAGTAAATGATTATGTGGATACCAAAACAACTGTGTCAACATTTTTTAATTCGTCGCTCGGTTCCATTTCGGTCTGGGTACGCCCGACGGGAACGGCTGCTGAAGCTTCTATGTACTATGACGGCCAAAACGCGGTTGGCAGTAGTGGGGTATTTGCTCCTTTCGGCATTGCCCGTGCCAACGTGTCGGGCGAAGGGGACAAGCTGTGGGCATATAATGCAGATACTTTTGGTACCTTTGACGTTATTGGTGCTTCATACACCGTGAACGAATGGACACATCTCGTGTGGATGCATTCCGGCGGTTATCTCTACTTCTACAAAGACGGCACACTCGTCGGCCAAACGCCAAGTGGCGCTACCCGTGCTATGGGTAATCTGTTGATCGGCAAAGTGTGGAAAGGCTCCCCCGGATACTACTGGCAGGGATCGCTGGACGATGTCCGCGTCTACAACCGCGCCCTCTCCGCCTCCGAAGTCGCGCAGCTCTACGCCCTCGGCCGCTAATCACTGTAAAGGTCTAACGGAAAAAGGAAAAAGAAAAAAGAAAAAGGTCCGACCTTTACAATTTGTAAAAGGTCGGACCTTTTTCTTTTTTCCGCATTTTTATTTTCTGTTATACTTTTATGGTATGAACAGAAAAATAACATTTGCCCCGGGTGAGTTTTACCACCTTTATAATCGAGGTACTGACAAGAGGGATATTTTTATCAGTGAACGCGATTATCGTCGTTTTACGGTGTTGCTTTACCTATGCAACAATAAGGACCCGGTAAACATGGACATTGAGCTCAAAAAAGGTCGGACCTTTTCTGAGCTGTTACTGAATAAAACAGATGAACACTTTGTAGATATAGGTGCTTATTGTCTTATGCCGAATCATTTCCATTTATTGGTACGCGAACGAGATGATTGTGGAATTACCAATTTTATGAGAAAGCTTTCCACCGCATATTCCATGTATTTTAATAAAAAAAATGACAGAAGTGGCACCCTCTTTGAGGGAAAATTTAAGGCAAAACACGCTAACGATGATAACTATTTGAAATACCTTTTTTCTTACATACATCTCAATCCTATAAAAATGATTGATCCTCATTGGAAAGAAAATGGCATTGCGGATCGAACAAAGGCAAAAAATTATCTAAAAACATACCGCTACTCAAGTTATCTTGATTACATTGGTAGCGATAGGGCAGAGCAGACCATTTTGAAAAAAAGTTCTTTCCCAGACTACTTTAGGACAGCTATTGATTTTGAGAATTTTGTGGATGAGTTGTTATCATATAAAAATGAAGTTGGAAGTTGAAAAAAGGTCGGACCTTTTATAAATATTGTTGTAAAAAAGGTCGGACCTTTTGTGACTTTTTTCGGGTCGTTCAATTATACGACTTGCGATATTGTATGATTGAGGAGATAAGATATACACGAGAAAATTCGTCTTTTTCATCTTTTTACTGATATAATACAATAAAAGGTTTTCCTGATTTTTCTGCGACTTGTCGCAGGACGGGAATTGATTATTAATTTTTATATTTATATTTGCGTGTTATGAAAAAAATACGAGTCGCGGTAAATGGTTTAGGAAGAATCGGGCGGGCGTTTTTTAAGATCGCTTTGAAACGCGAGGAGATCGAGATCGTCGCGGTCAACGACCTGGGCGATATTGAGAATCTTGCCTACTTGCTCAAATATGACACCGCTTATGGAAAAAGCGGAATCGATATTTCAGTTCGGAAAGACGGAGAAAAAGGATACTTTAGGATTGACGGCAAGGACGTTCTTTTTCTCCAGCAAAAAGAGCCGGCGCTCCTTCCGTGGAACGAGCTTGATGTTGACATTGTTGTCGAGTCAACGGGATTTTTTACCGAGTTTGGAAAAGCGAAAGCGCACCTCGACGCGGGCGCGAAGCGGGTGGTGATATCGGCTCCCGCAAAAGGCGGATCGGTTGACGGGATCGAGACGGCGACGGTGCTTGTCGGCGTCAACGAAGACGCGTTCAAGACTTGTCATATTTCGTCAAACGCGTCGTGCACCACCAACGCGTCAAGCCCTCTTATCCAGATTCTTCACGAAACAATCGGTGTGGAGAAGGCGCTCCTTGATACCATTCATGGTTATACGGCAACGCAGGCGATCGTCGATTCGCCGAGCGCGAAAGACTTTCGAAAAGGGCGCGCCGCGGCGCAAAACATCATTCCGTCAACGACCGGCGCCGCGATCGCCGTCACCAAAGCGATTCCCGAGCTCGAAGGGAAATTTGACGGCATAGCGATGCGCGTTCCCGTGATCACCGGCTCCATCGCTGACATCACGTTTGTTTCAAAACGAAACACCTCGGTCGAGGAGGTCAATGAGATTCTCCGAAACGCCACTGCTGACGATCGGTGGAAGAGCGTGTTTGCCGTCACCGACGAGCCGATCGTTTCTTCGGATATTATCGGTGATCCGCACGCGGCTATCGCTGATCTTTCTTTTACGCGCGTTGTCGGCGGCAATTTAGTGAAAGTGCTTTCGTGGTATGACAACGAGATGGGTTATACGCACGCCATGGTTGAGCACGTTATCAGGTTTGCGCGGTACATTTAACGGAATATTCGATATGAAGATCATTATTGGATCCGATCACGCAGGTTTTGTACTCAAGCGCTCGCTTATTGATTTTTTAAGGGTGCTTGAATACGAAGTGATCGACAAGGGACCGTTTACCTTTGATGACAAGGATGATTATCCTGATTATGTCTCACTTGTCGCGCACGAGGTTTCAAAGAAGCCCGATGAAACGCGTGGGATCGTCATTGGCGGATCAGGGCAGGGAGAAGCGATTGTTGCAAATCGTTTCAAGGATGTTCGCGCCGTCGTGTACTACGGCGGGCCGTTTCGTATCGTACGGCTTTCTCGCGAGCATAACAACGCGAACGTGATCTCGCTCGGCGCGCGTTTTGTGCCCGATATCATCGCAAAAGAAGCGGTGCGCATATGGATCGAGACGCCGTTCTCTGAGTCGCCGCGCCACGAGCGTCGGATCGGGAAAATACGCGCGCTCACCGCTAAATTATTGCGAAAAAAATAAATCCCACTATGGAGGTCATTCCCGCCATCATGCCACATAGCCGTTCGGAAATGGATGCGTACGCGGAGCGATTTATTGGGTTGGTTGCCGCCATGCAAATTGACGTGATGGACGGTGTTTTTGTGCCGGAAAAAACATGGCCGTACCGTGATAGCTTCAATGCGATACGAATCGAACCTTTGTCCCGCGCCTCGGAGATCGCTTATGAGATCGATCTTATGGTCGATCGCCCCGAAGACATACTTGGTTATTGGATACAAGCGGGAGCAAAGAGAGTGATTGTGCATATCGAATCGACCGATAGTTTTATCGAGATACTTGAGCACTTTGGTGATGTGGTGAATATTGGCGTGGCTATCAACATTGGAACTCCCGTCGAAACACTCTTTGAATATTTGGATAATGAATCTCTCGCGCGCAACGTTGCATTCGTTCAGTGCATGGGTATTGCTCGCATTGGATTTCAAGGTCAACCGTTCGACATGAATGTTATCAACACCCTCCGCGGTTTACGAAAGCGCTACCCAAAGCTTATAATGAGTGTTGACGGCGGTATCAACTTTGAAACCGCTGAACATGTCGTTCGCGCAGGCGCGAATCGGATCGTATCCGGTTCGGCGATACTCGGGAGCAAAGATGCCGCTCACGCGATTGAACGACTTAAAAGTATTTCTGCATAATCGGTGTTTTTATAGAATATTCCATGCCGCATCTCGATGATAAAAAAGTAGCATATCTGGAGCATAAAGCGAACGAAATACGCCAATCTATAATCGAGATGCTTCTTGCGGCAGGGTCGGGACACACCGCGGGGCCGCTTGGGATGGCGGATGTTTTTGCCGCTTTTTACTTTCACATACTCAACCACCGACCGAGTGAACCGTTCTGGGAGGGGCGTGATCGGCTGATTCTTTCCAACGGCCATATTTGTCCGGTGCTCTACGCGGCAATGGCGCACGCGGGATATTTTCCGGTCAAGGAACTCAAGACATTACGCAAATTCGGTTCGCGCTTGCAAGGGCATCCTCATCGTGAGTTTCTACCGGGGATCGAAACAAGCTCGGGACCTCTCGGGTCGGGGCTTTCACAGGCGATCGGTATGGCGCTTGCGGATCGGATGGATCACGGTACCGCATCAAACAAATTTTTCTACTGTTTTATGGGTGACGGCGAACTTGATTGCGGGCAGGTATGGGAGGCGTTCATGCTCGCCGGAAAAGAACGGTTGCATAACTTGATCGCGGTCATCGATCGCAACAACATACAGATTGACGGCTTCACGGAAGACATCATGCCGCTCGAACCGCTCAAAGAAAAATTCGAGAGTTTCAATTGGCATGTCATCGAGATCAACGGCCATTCCTTTGAAGAGATCAACGACGCGGTGGAGCAAGCAAAATCTGTTTTTTCCCTGCCGTCGGTGATCATCGCTCATACCATTCCCGGGAAAGGGGTTTTATTCGCGGAGCGAAGGTTCGAATGGCACGGCGCTCCGCCGGGTCAAGGGCCGGAAGATGTTGTTCCGAAAAAGGACCAAGGGAAAGAGGCGCTTGCGGAATTGCGAAGCCTCGGAGGGAAAATATCAGGCGAGCATGAATGAACAGTAATCACATGGACATGAAATTAAATCCAAAACTTTTTGATGAGGATATCGAGCAAATGCCCATTAGGCACGGATATGGTGAAGGTATTCTCATTGCCGGAAAGCGCGATAAGCGCGTGGTGGCGCTCTGCGCCGACCTTACCGATTCGACCAAGACAAATGTATTTGCAAATGTTTACCCCGACCGGTTCATCGAGATGGGTATCGGCGAGCAGTCAATGGCAAGCGTCGCCTCGGGGCTCGCGGCGATGGGAAAGATACCATTTCTTGCTTCGTACGCGATGTTTTCTCCCGGACGCAACTGGGAACAGATTCGTACGACCATATGCTACAACAACGCGAACGTGAAGATCGGAGGCGCGCATGCCGGTATTTCTGTCGGTCCGGATGGCGGAACTCATCAGGCGATAGAGGACATTGCTCTTATGCGTATCATTCCGCGAATGAACGTCATTGTTCCGTGCGACGCGATCGAGGCGCGAAAAGCGACCATCGCGGCGGCGGAAATAATCGGCCCCGTGTATATTCGTCTCGCGCGCGAAGCGACTCCGGTCATCACGACCGAAGAAACTCCGTTTGCGATCGGCGAAGCGAGAGTGGTATTTCGTCCGGACGGGGATGCCGATATCGGAATTATCGCCATCGGGTCCCTTGTTTATGACGCAATCATGGCGGCAAAGCGGGTTGAGGCCGACGGGATCAAGGCGCGTGTTCTGAACCTTTCGACAATCAAACCGATCGATACCGACGCGATCATCGAGCTTGCCCGCGATACAAAACGGATTATTACAGTGGAAGAACATCAGATAAAAGGAGGAATGGGATCGGCGGTCGCGGAAGTACTCTCTGAGTATTGTCCGGTAAAGATCAAATATATCGGTATTCGAGATGCCTTTGGGCAATCGGGTACTCCCGAAGAACTCTTAAGCCACTACGGTCTTGATCGTGAATCTATTGTCGAAGCCGTTCGTTCCCTTATCGCAACATAATTTATTTTTTATGAACAACGACTCGATGCGGCACCGTACGAAGATATCGCTTTCGCTTTTTTTTGTCATACTGGCGATCGTTTTTGGGAATATCGCTTTCGCTCAGTTTATCAGCTCGGGAGAAGTCTCGAGCACGGCGGTCGATTCGTCGACTGCTGTTGCGCCGCCGATCGATACGAGTGTTTCCGGCACGGGGATGGATAGCGTCGGGACGCTCTACGATACGGGAGGTTTGAATATTGACGCGGCTTATTCCGCGACCGCAACCGTTCAGGCGATCGACGCAAGCTTTGGCGCTAACACTGTTGAGAGCACAAGCGTTAAATCAGCAACCGATACTTCAAACCAGACGACCGCGCGTGTTTCACCAGGATCTCTTTTGTTGCCGAAAATTACCGGCATTGAACCCGTATTCACCGAGCCGGTCTCAGGCGATGTGGTCGTGGTCATTTCCACGGAAAATGTCGAAGCAGTCAATCTCCACGTACTTCGCGATAGTGCCGGAATCCCGCTCTATCTTGGGCGAGCCGAATCAAACGTCGATCATTCGCGGTGGAAATACGCAATACGCACAAAAAGTCTTCCGAACGGTCGTTATTCGCTTACTGTCGCGGGGAAGGGCATTGATGGAAGCGTGGTGCGGCGCAGTGTTTTGATAGGTATTTATAATCCACCAAACCCAACTGTTGCGCCTGAGCAAAAAGCATCGCTTTTGCAGGAGACCCAGAAGATCGCGCCGAGCATCCAGGCGGTCAACGAAGAGACTCAAGTCAAGGAAGTCACGGTGAAGCAAGATATCATCAGTGCTGTCGATCAGTACGCCCAAACTTTGCAAAAAAACAGCGTGTTGGAACACACGATAGATCAACAGGCGGCAAAGAACGCTTTGCAACAAGAAAAACAAGGGCTTACGGAAATGGTAAGAAAAGAATCTCAAGCGATAAACGAAAGCGTGCGTCTCAATGATCGGACGCGGCTTGAAGCGGCAAAAGAGCGTATCCTGCGGAATATCGATCTCTCTCTTGAACGGATCAGAGCGACAAACGACGCGTCAACGACTGATCCGCGTTTGGTCAAACGCCTCGGGGAAGTTAGGCGAGCGACGCGGGAGAGGATCGAGAATTTGGAGATGGTTATTCGCGAAAAGGAAAAGAAGATATCCGAGAGGGTCGGAAGCGACGCGTCGAAGGATTTTGATCAAGACGGCATTCCCGACTACGATGAAGTGAATATCTATAATACTGATCCGACATCTCCCGACTCTGACAATGACGGCTACACGGATGGGGCGGAAATCCTTGGCGGTTTTGATCCACTGAGCCAGACTGTCGAATCAAGCCTTGTTTACGAGGATCCGAAAGAAAATGGTGCGATCAGGCGCGATATGTTTGCCGTCAAAGATGTTGCGATCAAACGGTTGGCTGCGCCGGAGGGCGGTGCCGAAGGATCGGCATCAAACCTTGTTTTTTCGGGGAATGGTTTGCCGAATAGCTTTATCACGCTCTATATTTACAGTACACCGGTTATCGTTGTTGTTAAAACTGACAGCGACGGAAATTGGAGCTACATTCTTGACCGTGAACTTTCCGATGGCAGTCATGAAGTCTATGCCGCGATTACCGACAATACGGGTAGCATTCTTGCAAAAAGCGACGCACTGCCGTTCGTGAAGCAAGTGGAAGCAGTTACACTCGGAAGTGAGACGATTCCGGTGAGCGGGGAGGGTGAAGAAGGATTTTTCAACCAGGGTCGTCTCTATATAATGGCTTTTGTCGGAGCGTTCGTTCTGGGGATTGCGCTTATTGGCATCGGCATCATCATGGGGCGCCAGAAACCGAGAGTTTCTTAACATATGTTTGAATTTTTCAAAAAAAGTGCGGTGCGCGGCTTTGGTGTGATCAAGAACAATCCGCAGATCCTCTATACCATTTTTCTTCTTATCGCGATACCGTTTGCGTTCTTGATCAGCGGGCAAGAATTTCTTAATACCGCGAGAGAAAATCAAGAGCGGATTGAACAGGAACGTATCGGTCTTATGTATGATGTCTTTGTTCGTTACGCGGACGAGAAGATCGCGTCCAGTGATATGGCATCCGTGCAGGATATGATCGAGTATCTCGCCGGTGAAAATCCATCAATTGAAGCATTTAAGGTCGTTTCATACGCGAATAGCGCGTTTATGGTCATCGCATCGCTTGACCGACAAGAGATTGGATCTATTGATAAAGCAAACGCAGGTCGTTACCAGAGCGCCATGCTCGGTTCATTCTTTGCTTTTCAGGAATATATTAGCGGGGAACGATACTGGCGGGTGGTTAAACCGATCACGGACAGAGCCGGAAATATCACCGCTGTTGCTTTTAGCGATATCTCGATGGCGCATATTGACGACCGTGCGGCGCAAAATATCACGCACGCCTATTTTGTGATGGCGGGGATTATTTTCATCATTTTCCTTCTTTTGCTTCGTCACGCGCGTATTATTGACTATGCCACGCTCTATCGTAAGCTCGAGGAGATTGATAAAATGAAAGACGATTTCGTTTCCATCGCGGCGCATGAATTGCGGACGCCGCTTACCGTTATCAAGGGATACCTTGATTTGCTATCGAAGGATCGCATGAGTGATGACGACAAAACGAGTATGGAGCGCATCAACATCTCGGTCGAGCAGTTGAACGCTCTCGTGGGCGATATTCTTGATGTCGCGCGCATGCAACAAGGCAAAATGCAGTTTGATATGAAGCGGGTTGATGTAGCGGAGATCGCGCGCGGCGTGGCGGGATCATTTGCGCCTATTAGCAAAGCAAAGCACATTGTCGTAAACACCGATGCGCCTGAGCGGGCTTTCGTGTTTGTCGATGAACAACGTTTGAAGCAGATATTCGTCAACCTGATCGGGAACGCGGTCAAATATACGCCTGATGAAAGGCGGGTTGATGTCTCGGTCAGAAACGAGAACGGGAATGTATCGTTGCGCGTTAGCGATACGGGAATCGGTATTTCAGCAGAAGATCAGCGGCATCTTTTCGGAAAATTCTTTCGTGTGCGCACAAAAGAGACCGAGGATATACGCGGTACCGGACTTGGTCTTTGGATAACCGCGCAAATAGTCGCTGAGATGGGCGGGCGCATAGCGGTTGAATCAATCAAAGGAAAAGGGACTGACTTTATCGTTTCGTTTCCTTCGGCGGAAGAATCGAAAAGTTAGGATAATCTCGACATCATATTTTCTATAAAGGTCGGACCTTTATAGACTTTTACTTGATTAACTGGTTATACTTTTCTCGGTTGGTAATCCTGTGGTCGATTGGCGAGGTACTCCTCCAATTTTTCTCGAGTGAGCAGGCCTTCTTGCGCGCCGACATGCTGAACGACCGACATCGAATTGATAGGTCCCCAAGAGAGTGCTTCGTCAACGCTCTTGCCGAGCGCGAGCGCGACAGTGAATGTCGAAGAGAACGAGTCCCCCGCGCCGGTCCGCTCAAGCGGCGGGGCGGGATCGGGATAAGGTGGCATGAACCACACATCGGTTCCGTCAAAGGCAAACGCTCCGCGTGGCCCATCCGTGATAACCGATATTTTTGGTCCGAGCCCGCTCATTTTTCGAGCAAGCGTCGGGATATCGCTTTCTTCTTTGTTCCCGAGAATAATTTGCGCTTCCTCTTTGTTGCAGAAAAATACTTCTGTTCGCGCGTAGAGATCTTTTAGCTTCTCATAGCCCAATTTGATCTGGAACGTACCCGGCTGGAACGCGAGTTTTACCCGCGGATTTTTATTAAGATAATCGGCTATCGCGTGATGATATGGTATCGAGTTTTCGCCGACGGAGCTGAAATATATCCATTTCGGATTTCCCATATCGGGAAGCGCGTATTCATATTCCTCGTGCTTTATAAGAATCGTTCGTTCCGCACGGTACCAGAGGACAAAATGGTAGTTGCTTTTTTTGTCCTTATGAACCCGCACGAAACTGGTGTCAACTCCGTTTCCTTTGAGTGTTTCGATATCTTGTCTTCCAAACTCATCGTCCCCCAGATCCGCCACAAGCGCGGACGAAAGCCCGAGCCGCGCCGCGCTTACCGCCGCGTTCGGGCTGTTGCCGACCGCCGGCGCGATGGTGAGCGACTCGTACGGTATTTTCGAACCGTTCGTAAGGCATATTTTTTCCTCATCGTCTTTTTTATCATAATAGACGCTTGCTTGTTTGATGCGAATGAACGCGTCGGTCGTAATGTCGCCGATGGCGATAAAATCAAAATTGTTTTCCATGGGTAAAAACTATTCCGGATAATGGGTCTAGTATAGCATACTCTTTGAGGCATTTCTGGCATCAATGTTCGAGCGGTTATCCACATCAGCGCTATCGTTTTTCATTGTATAATGTAAATATAGCGATAGTTTCCGTGCCTAACTTATCATTTAATATTGATGTAAAGTATTTATAAAAGATATGATAAAAAGACATCCATTCAGACCGTTCTTCATTTTATTATCTGTGATGGTGTTCGCTTTGTCTTCTTATTTTTTTGGGATTGATATGCCGTGGGTGGTTGAGGAGATTGTTGAGGAGATTTTCGTAGTGAGCTTGTGGGTACTACCCGTCTTACTTATTATCGGGGTAATTTATTCGCTCGGGAATAAACGCTCCGGAGATGTTCCCGCGCAAAAAAACATGGGTAACTCTGAAGTATTGGCGAAACTGATCAAGCTTCTCGAAATAAAAGGGATCATCACCGCGGAAGAGCTGTCCGGAATCGGTGTTTCGCAATCGCCGATGATACCATTGGAAAAGCGCGTTGCGCCGGTCGTGCCGGAAACGGAAAGCGCGCGGGAAAATCGGTCAGTCGCCCTGTTCACGTCGTGGATAAAGGAGAACTGGATCATGAAACTCGGCGGTCTTATCTTTCTTATCGGCATCGGCTGGCTTGTGAACTACGCGTTCGCGGAGGATTGGATCGGACCTCGCGACCGTATCACCCTTGGCTTCTTGGTTGGCGTTGCTTTTCTTTTACTTGGCCAGTGGCGTATCAGGTTGTACAAGAATCAGGGGAGCACGCTCCTTGTCATCGGTTCAGTTGTATTTTTGCTAACCACATTGGCCGGCAGATTTATTTACGATTTCTTTACGCCCGCGCTCGCGCTTTCGATGATGTTTCTTTCGGTCGTGTTTCCGGCGGCGGCGAGCGTGAGACATCGCGTATATCCGCTTGCGATCGCTTCACTCATCATGGCCGGTATCGCCCCGTTTCTCGTTGATTTTGTGATGCGCGACGTCTTCGAGACGTTCTCCTACTTATTTGTTGTCGCGGCCGGAACACTCTGGATAGTCGCCCTTACCGGCTGGAGAAATTTGGCGCCCGCGGCTCTTGTGCTGGTTTTTCTCTACGATCTGCCGTACCTGACAAGCTACTTCACTTCCCATGCATCGGGAAGCGAAAAAAGCACCGCGCTCTTTTTTGCCTTTCTCTTCGCCGCTCTTTTCTACGCCGTTAATCTTGCGGGAATCATAAAACGAAGAAGTGTCGATCACGCTGATATTCTTACCGCCGCGGGGAACGGTTTCGTGCTTCTCGCGTGGATATCCATTGCGGTTTCCGAACACTTAAGAAGCATTGTCGTCGTCGTGCCGCTTCTTGTATCCGCTGTCGGTGCCTACGCCGTCTATAGTGTTACCCGTATACGGGCGGCGTTCTTGACCTACGCCGGCATCGCATTCGCGATGCTTGTCGCCGCAACGGCATTCGAGCTCTCAAATCCTATGGCGCTTATCATCGCCTTTACGGTTGAGGTTTCTGTGGCTTCGTGGCTTGTCGCAGTGATTGTGCAGAGCAGACAAATCGGAGAACGGGTTGCCGCGCTTCTGGCTATACCGGCCATCTCTGTGGGCACCCAGATTCTCTCGTGGTTTGTCGGCGCCACGCGCTTCACGGTGCCTTTCTTCAGTAATGAATCTGCCGCTCTTGCAACTCTTACCGCCGCGTTCTTCTTTGTCGGATACTTTCTCCGAGATACCAGCGAACGTTTCGCCGCAAACGGTGCGTTATTGAGGATTCGCGGCATTAGCCCGGTGTTCATTTTTGCCGGCGCGCTTTACGCGAACATGTTTATTCAGATTATTTTGTGGCAGTTGTTCGCCGGCGCATCAGAGAATTTTGCCGTCATGGGCGCGCTTGTCGTCTACGCGCTGGAAGGGGTCGCGTGCTATGTCGTCGGCCATCGCAGACAGGCGAAAGGCATTACCCAATTCGGCGTGTTCGTGCTTCTTTATGCCGTGGTCAGGATCATTATCGGCGCATGGGATTTCCCGCTCTTTTGGAGAATCATGACCTATCTTTCGATCGGCGCGGTACTTATCGCCGGGGCATTTATCAGAAAATCAAAAAAACAAACAATAACTTCATGAAAAAGAAAGTATACCTATTTTTGCTTGTTGGCACCGGCGCGCTCGTGCTTCCATTTTGTGTTATGGCGGTAACAAACTTTGATATAACGGCGTTTCGTTCAATAAAAGACATTTCAATTCCGGCAATTATCGTGCCTACGGTCGTCGAAGTCCCATTCACCGGCGACGAGATCGTCAATGCTTCTATTTTCGCGGTTATCGACAAGGATACGAAATTGCCCGTGCCCAGTTTTTACCGAGAGACGCGATCAACGAACGAAACACTACTCTCATTGCTCTCAATACCGCCGAATCAGGAGTTGCGTCTTCTTACCGACCATCGTTACGATACTTTTGCCAATTTTCTTCTTCCTGAAGGAAGCGAGGGAAGTGTCACGATTACCGCGCTTTTCGGGAAAAGTGTTACCTCGTCGTCGCTCTCAATTGGTCTCGATAAATATGTCGCTCTGCCGACCTCGATTGAGATTCGCGTTCTCACCGCAACGGGTGATCGTATCGTTCTGGCGAAAACAAAAATGACCTCGCAGAAAGTTGATTTCCCAAAGACATCGGCGGACAGATGGACAATCACCTTTACCTACGGCCAGCCGCTTCGCCTAACGGAACTTTCGCTGAGGCAGGATGACGCGGAAAAAACAACAACACGCGGTATGCGTTTCTTGGCGGCGCCGGGGAAAACCTATCAGGTGTACTTTAATCCTGACCGTCCCGTTAAAGTGAGTGTTGGCGAGAGTGGTAACCTGCGAAACGATGCAGAAGTTCTTATGCTCGAACAAACGCCATCGTTTGCAAACACCGCGTATGTTCGCGCCGATATCGACACCGACGGCATTCCCGACATGCTTGATAATTGCGTAAATGTCTCCAACGCCGATCAGGCGGATATCAACAGCAACGGGAGAGGCGATGCGTGCGACGATTTTGATCGCGACGGAATCATAAACAGCATCGACAATTGTTTGAATGACCCCAACGCGAATCAAAGAGATACTGACGGAGACGGCGAGGGCGACGCGTGCGACGCGGAAGAAAGCCGGATAACTGAAAAATATGGATTTCTTCCATGGGTTGGCATGGGTATCGCCGCCACGGTGGTGGTTATCCTTCTCGTCTTGACGATGAAGGGGATGAAACATGAGCAGTTTAACGAAGAAAATATTGCCGATAGTAATAACGGCACTGGCGGTACGGCGTAGCCCTATCGCGCCGTGTCTGTACATAACGTATGAAAAATCTCAAAGAAACAATAGCCGAAGCGCGAGAAAAAGGTGTTTCCGTCGGGCATTTTAATATCTCGAATATCGAAGGTCTGTGGGGGATATTTTCCGCCGCGCGGGAACTCGGTGTGCCGGTCATCATCGGTGTGTCCGAAGGCGAGCGTGACTTTGTCGGAGTGCGGCAGACTGTTGCTTTGGTGAAGAGTTTGCGCGAAGAATTTGATTATCCCCTATTCGCCAACGCCGACCATAGCTATTCGTTTGAACGGGTAAAAGAGGCGATTGACGCCGGTTTTGACGCGGTGATCTTTGACGGCGCGAAGCTTCCTATAGAGGAAAACGCCAGAATTACCAAACAATGTGTAGAGTACGCGCGCGCGACAAACTCTGGTGTTCTCGTCGAGGCGGAGCTTGGTTACATCGGGATGTCTTCAAAGATGCTTGATTCTCTCCCGGATGGCGTTGGGACCGACCCCGCCATGCTCACGAAACCGGAAGACGCGAAACGTTTTGTCGAGGATACCGGTATCGATTTCTTTGCGCCTTCGGTCGGCAACATTCACGGGATGCTGAAGAACGTTCCCAATCCGGAACTCGATCTAGAACGGATCAGTGCGATCAAAGACGCCGCGGGAGTCCCGCTCGTTTTGCATGGCGGGTCGGGAATCTCGGATGAAAATTTCCGCCAGGCGATCAAGGCGGGAATATCGATCATTCACATTAATACGGAGATACGGGTTGCATATCGCGACGCTCTGCGCGACTTTATTGTCGGCAATCCCGACGAGATCGCCCCATATCGGATCATGAAACCCTCCGTCGAGGCCGTTAAATCAGTTGTTTTAAAGAGGCTACAGCTCTTTAGCGGTATGTAACACTTGTCTGTCTCTTCCGTAAGGACTGACCTTATGAAGGGATATGTTACTATTTGTCATCCTAATTCTGTTCTAACGATCACCTCATATGGTTAACTGTACAGGGGGTTGATTTTTAGCGTCATCTGTATATAATTGCCTCATGCTTACATTAGAATCACAAGAACGAACAAAAGTCGCAAAGACACGATTGTTGCGGAGTCAAGGATTGTTACCAGCGGTCATATATGGCGCAGTTCCTGAAACGTTGTCGGTTTCCGTTTCCGCGGCGTTGTTTGCGCGTGTTTGGAGAGAGGCGGGGGAATCGTCCGTTATTTCTCTTGTGACCACTGCGGGTGACAAAAAAGTGTTGATCTACGAAGTGCAGAAAGACCCGATAAAAGGCAATCCAATTCATGTCGATTTTTATGCGATCGATGAGAAGAAAGAAGTTGAGGTGAATATCCCGATTGAATTCGTTGGTATCTCGCCGGCCGTTAAAGAATTGGGCGGTACTTTGGTAAAGATCATCCATGAAATGACGATCAAAGGGCTTCCTTCGATATTGCCGCATGAGATCAAAGTCGACATATCAGCACTTATTGGTCTTGAAAGCCAAATTACCGTTCACGATGTCGCTCTCCCCGCCGGCATCGCCACCGTGATGAACGCCGACGAGGTCGTTGCGCTTGTTTCAACCGCACAAGAGGAGGAAGGAGAGACAGCACCGGATATCTCCTCGATTGAAGTTGAAAAGAAGGGCAAAAAAGACAAAGAGGAGGCGAATGCCGAAGTTGAAAACAAAAAGTAGACAAGAATATCGTTTTCGCGCAAAGAATTATGCCGAAACAATCCGGGAAGTTTCGGGTATTTTTTGCGCTGTTTTTATCCTTGTGTATGTTCTTTTTTCGGCGAGCATGCTCCACGCGCAAGTTGGAAGCCAGGAAGTAGCCGTACGAAGAGCGCACCTGCAAGCGGAGCTCGATCAGCTTGAAAAGGACATAGAAGGCCAACGGCAGATATTGCAAACCAAACAACGGGAATCGGTATCTCTTGAACGCGACGTGGCGATCATCGACGCGAGCATACAGAAAGCGAAATTGAGCATTCGGGCTCGCGATCTCACCATCGCCGCGCTGGGCGATGATATTCTGGAAAAAGGGAACACGATCGGCTCGCTTTCCGAAAAAATGCGGCGCGAGAAAGAATCCATCGCGCAACTGATGCGGAAGACCAACGAATTTGACGCGTATTCATTCATCGAGATCATGCTCGCGAACGAAAATATTTCCGATCTTTTTTCCGATATTGACTCGTTCGATTCCATCAATCAATCTCTCGCCGCTTCTCTTTCGGAGATCAAGGGCGTAAAGGAAAACACTGAAGAAACGAAACACGCACTTGAGAACAAGCGTGAAGAAGAAGTGCAACTTAAACAAATACAGGTACTTGAGCGAACCAAGCTCGAAAAAGATGAAGCGGAGAAGCGGAGGATATTGAAGGCGACCAAAGGAGAAGAGCGAGCATATCAAGACCTGATAAAAACGAAAGAAAAAGACGCGACAGCAATACGAACTGAACTTTTTACCTTGCGCGGTTCGGCCGCCATACCGTTTGAAAAAGCGCTTGAGTACGCGAACTTTGCCTTTCAAAAGACCGATGTTCGTCCGGCGTTTTTGCTCGGTATAATCGCTGAGGAATCGAATCTTGGAGGGAATCTCGGTTCGGGGAATTGGAAAACCGACCTTTATGAATGTTATAAAAGTATCGGCTATCCTACGTCGGCAGAGAAGCAAAAAGCGGCGTTTTTTAAGATCACGACCGGACTTGGGCTTGATCCTGGCGCCATGCCTGTTTCCAAAGCTCCTTATTATGGTTGCGGAGGCGCGATGGGGCCGGCTCAAATGATGCCGACAACATGGTTGCCTTATGAGGGTCTTATCACCGAGATAACGGGGCATAACCCGCCAAATCCATGGGATCCGATGGACGCGTTCGTCGCGGCCGCGCTTCTTTTAAAAGATAACGACGCTGCGGAAGGAGGATATCAGGCGGAGCGTCGCGCGGCTCTCCGGTATCTTGCGGGAGGGAATTGGCAAAAGCCGGCATACGCGTTCTATGGCGATGATGTCATGGATCTTGCCGTCATCTATCAAGATCAGATTGATATCCTTGCGGCGCATTGATTATTCTTACATCGCGATACCATTATACGACGTGTGATGTCGTATAATGGTATCTCATTCGGGTCATTGCAACCAATATCGCAAAGATGTAAACTGAATATATTATTATATTATAACTTTGACTAGGATAGTATAGTTACATCCGACCAAGAATTAAATATATGAAAGAAGCACCATTTGGAAGAGAGCATTTTCAAAAAATGGCAGGCGGCGTGGAAACTGCTGAAAAACACCCCAGGAAAGCGTCACGCTGACAGCGGGCTTGAAAGCGGAGCTGGCCAGAG
>Ga0210037_1000291_pt1 | contig 41217 bp, 42 predicted proteins | sample CryGey08umfilter_3_FD_185451 | JGI IMG/M metagenome (GOLD analysis project Ga0210037, IMG submission 185451) | Groundwater microbial communities from aquifer in Utah, USA - Crystal Geyser 4/9/14 0.8 um filter (SPAdes) (version 3) | ecosystem: Environmental > Aquatic > Deep subsurface >...
AGAATTCGCAGTTACCTGCTTACATGCCAGAGAAGAAAAATCTCCGCCTCGGATGCGCTTACCGCCATCTTTACTGGCGATGCAAACGCTGCAATCTCTTTGATTGCTCAGAGGGCTGAATAGTTACTCTTTATTTACATTTCTTAGCCACTTGTCTCAAGGTAAGCTGAGAAGTTATGTTGAGATAGAAGGAGGGGCTGAGCGGTTCTTTCACTTTGGAACAAAACATACAGTTGTTACGTTGGACTCATACACAACATGATGCGCCATTCAGTGCCAATGTGCTTTCAGGTGGAACAGCCCGATTTATTTGTCTCGCAACTCTATCGGTATGATAGATTCAACGCATAAGCCGGAAAAGCGAAGCGTCATCCGGCAAAAATCATCCACCACCAATACCCCGGAATATCACCCTGTCGGGTGTTTCTTGAGTATTTCTATCCCATCTTGAAATGATCAGGGAAGGTTCTGAGAGTAGTTATCCCTCACCTCTTGATTCAGCCCCAGCCAGGGGTAGAGAATTTCTATGGGTAAAGGCTTTTCGTTGACCGTGAGTGCGCTCTGTTTCAGTTTGATTTCCACACTGAGTTTGTCGCCTTTTTCGGCAATCGTTCCCTGCTCCAGAAGCGATGCGACCACGCTGTCGAAAGGTGGGTGATCGACTACTGAGCGATCCAGCTCGGCAAGCAGGTGGATGTCAGCCGCTTGCAGGATTGTCTTATCGCCAATCAGATCCTTCAGCTGTACCCCATTGGCCGGTTCAACATAGCGGGCATCACAGTCGATGGATAATGTGCCACCCATACCATCCAGCTTTATCTGCTGATTAAGCTCCAGCCCTTCCTGAAATAGCAGGGTAAAGAGCTCGCCCAATTTCTCTGCATCAAGGGCTTTATCCTGCGCTGATGCCGCTTGTGCTTCCCGGGTGATTTCAGCCCATGCCTTTAATGCAGCAGGATTAAGCTGATTGAGCTGAATATCGTAGGTGAAGGCGGTGAGTGGAATGGGAGCGGTGATTTTTTCAATGCTGATGTGCTCGGACATATTCAATTTGCCATTTTGCTCTTCCCCATCGGTGGAGAAAGACAGTTGCTCCAGCGATATTTTGCCCTGTTTGGTCACAGCCAGGATCAGTGGCAGGCTAAGCGAGGATTTTCCGATCAGCATGTCTTCGCTGCTCAAGTGGTAATCAAATTTTCCGGATGTATCGGTCAGAGAGATGTTGATATCGTCGTTGCTCAGTGCAGATGCAAGCAGTGTGTAGTCACCACGGAGGGTGGAGTAGTCGAGTGCGCTGGTTGCATGCGCTTCAATACTGCCGACGCTGATGTGCATTTTTTCATCATCAAGTTGAAAAGCGGCAATGCTCAGTCTGTCGTGCGCCAGCTGCTGGAAGTCGATCAGGGTGGTGTCGGAAATCGCATCGGCAGGCAGATGCTTGTTGAAAAAGCGTTGTGCTTTTGCTGGCAGGCCGGTGACGTTGATATTGGTATGGATATATGCCATGCCAAATTTGATTCCATCATCGGTCAGCAGCAGCGGGCCATGCTGAATCTGTGAGTTAAGCACCAGTTTGATCGCATCAAGTTCCGCATCCCCCGTGTTGAGCCTGAGTTCAGTGAGCGCAGTGGAAGTGAACCACGACTGCGCATAATCCTTTTGGGTCAGATTCATGGAGTTGGCGGTTACGGGCGCATTTTCGATGCCCCGCTGATAAGCGCTATGGGCCATGTTGCCGACCAGAGCGGGTGATATCAGGCTAATTGCCAAAACGATTGCGATGATGATTATCTTTTTCATACTTACTCTCCCCATGTATGTGAATTACAGACTATGTTTTGCTATCGTGCCGCTGTCCATTGCTGATCAAGTGATGTTTGCCCAACGAGTCATGCAGAGTCCGGGGCAAAGGAAAAAATGACGCAGGGTTAAGCCTCAACCAATGTCAGAAATAGTCCGGCATTTAGGGAATGTTGAACATCCCCAAAACTGGCTGCCGGCATGTGGCCCTTTTAAGCTGGTGCGCAGCACCATGTCGCTGCCGCATTTCGGACATGCTTTTGTTGATGCTGTTTCCGGCGGGCGCGATTTCACTTCGGCTTTTGCCGTCACGATTTCACGCACATGGCTGGCATGCTGGCGACTGGTACCAATCGATGGTTGCAGGCGGCCATCGGTGATGTGTTCGATGGCCTGCTGTACTTCAGATGCGGTAAGCAAAACTTTGGTTTTTGACTTGATGTACGGGATGTAATCAGCCCCGGAGGTAACATTTTCCGGCATGTCACTTTTGAAGGTACTGTCTCCGACAAATACGATAACGGAAAAGAGCTTGCCCGATGCAATCCCGAGCGCTGTTTCCAACGCTTTGGTGTGTTTGTGATTCTGATGCAAAGGATTCTGGAATTTACTTCTGCTTCTGAAGGTTTTCTGCGTCCATATTTTCTGGTGTTTACCACCGAAAATCCATCCCTTCATATTTTTGGTTTCGACGACAAACACGCCGAAGCGGGAAACGATGATGTGATCGATCTGGGTGGTACCATCCGTCGTCGGGAAGGTGACATTTTTGATCAGGTGGTAGTCGACTTTATCCAGTTGCCGTTGAACGGCGCGGTTGACCATCGCTTCACCGATGATTCCCTTGAACCAGGGTGATTTGAGCAGGCCGAGAATCATCAGTAGTGGCAATAACCACCAGTAAGAGGCAATCAGTTGCGAAAATAGCGAGCTTAAATGAGTCATCACCGATTACCTGTTCAGACACAAAGCAGGCTTTGTTTTGCAGTGTAGTAGCTTGATGTTGTCCGAGTGCATAAGCTTCCCCCGTAAAGGGCCCAGTATACGAGTCTCCAGACTCTGTACATCATCAATGTGGATGAAAAAAGACAATTATTTTCGAAAAAAATGAAATTATTGCGAATTATTCATGAATCGCGGGAATATCTCCTACCGGAGCATCTTTAAAGCCGAACCACTCTTTGCCGTATCGCAGGCCCACACGCGGAGACATGCGCACGGTTTGCTTTGAAAATACTGATAGGCTGCGGGTGAGCATGTATTCAAGCGTTAAAGCCGTACTTGCTTCCCGGGAGACGGTTTGTTCAACGGATACGGTCAAATCGCGGGAGAGTTTTTTTCCGGCCCTGATCTGACCGCCGCTGGCATCGCCGCCAATTTCCAGTATGTCCAGCCCCGTAACTTTCCGGATGCTGCCCTGCACCTCCTGCATCAGTGTGCCCGGCCCGAGAATAAATTCTGCCGCCGTCATCACATCGCTGGCATTATCCGTACCCAGCGAAGCCAGCGGGCGACCGGTTGCAATGTATGAGAAAATTTCGCCACTGGACATGGCAGGCTCAGAAAACAGGCGCGATACCAGCTGGTCCTGCGGCCCCTCGACAAGGATTCCGGCCAGAATATCGCCAACCTTGCGGGCAGCCCGGATATGGATGCTCGGCCGCTTGGGGTCGCCGCTAAATGTCACCGTACTATCGGGCAGAATATCAAGCTTGACGCTGCGAAATTCAATTTTGCCACTCGCAATCTGCATTATTCCGGTCAACTCCGGCTGGCTGAAACTGCCACCCAGACGCAATTCCCCCCTGGGTTTCAGGCTCATGCCGCGTCCGTAAATCTCCGAATCCCCGCTCAGTCGTAACATTACGTCCATTTTCGAAAGTGGTGCTTTGCGTTTCCGGGATTGCACCATCGGATCAGTCGGCCACTGCAAATCGCTGGTTGCCGCAGGCAGACTCTCGGGGATTTCCATGCGCATGCGAACGACATCAAGAATACCTTTCAGCGAACTTATTTTTCCGGTTTCGGAGGCCTGGATGCTGCCACTGACAACAAGTTGATAATCAGGCAATTGCATCAGCGGAAAGCGCTCGAAATGGATGTCGGGAACAATACGATTATGCATATCGACATCGCCCTGCATGCGCAATTCACCGTCGCCGCCCTGCAAGCGTAAATCGATAAGCGGTTTTCCCTTCGACAGGCGCGACTGCATTGAACCTTTAAGCGCGAGCCCGAATTCCGGAATACCCAGTGCATCAAGGCGGATCACGCCATGGCCGGTGAGCGAATCGGCAGTTAATGGCATGTTCCAGTTCAGCGCAAGCTCAGCACTGCCTGCGAGTGGACTGATGCGAGGCAGCAGGGGTTGAACATCGGATAACTGTGAAAAGCGGAGGGCAAGCGAGCCGGAACCAGGCTGCGGCTCAGGCCATGATAGTTGCCAGGGATACAGGCTGAACAATACGGCCATACGCCCGTGACTCTCCAGCAAGCCTTCGGCGGGCATTTGCGAATGCATTTTCCAGTGAGCAAAACCATCATGGAGGGTTATCTCCAGCTGGCTGTCGCTAAGGATTAAAGCATCGGCTGCCTCGGCAATCGGATGCCTGATCTGCAAAGCCGATGCAGTCAGGCTGAGTATGGCCGTTGGCGCTTGTGCTGAGCCGGAAATAGAGAGCGAGACATTGACCTTTCCACTGGTGGGGTAAGGCATATCGCGAAACCACGCTTGTTGCGGCGAGAGCTGAACACCGTCAATGTCGATGCCGCCATCAACCAGATCGGGGCTAAATGAAAATTTTATTTTGCCGACGCCGCCCATCAGCCGGAGCGGACTCTCAGCTAAACGGATTGTGTCAGCATCGATGCTGATATCCAATTTCGCAGCTTGTAGAAAACGGGCTTTGTCGATATTCAGCTGCACATCATGCAGGGTAATCGCAGCCTTGCCGGTTCCTTGCAACTGGATATTGGCCGTTGCCTGCGCTTGCAGCTTTCCTTCAGACGTCAGACTCGCAGTAAGTCTGTCGGCCTTTTGCCCGATGCTGAGTTTAAGCGTATCAAAGGCTTTGTTCCCATCTATCAACAGAGTGGTAGCGGCCAGCTTGTAGCTACCATCGCCGGATGCGTGATGCGCTGAAATCAACAACGAATCGATGGCCATGCCATCGATTCTGATATGCTCTGCTTTTGCCGTAAGCCTGATGACAGGGGCGGTGTATGTTCCTTGTACATTGATATTGCCCTGCACTTGGCCAGATGCCTCTTTTGCACCGCTTAGCCTGAGTGCCGGTGAAATGTTGTTGCCATGTATCGAGCCGGTCATGTTGAATTGTTCAGTATCGCCTTGACCACTGGCAACAAGTTGCAGCCCCAGTGCCTGCACATCGACCTGACGGATATTCCAGTGCTTGGCTGTACCTTCGCTATCCAGTTGCATGGCCGCCGTGACACCTGCCAGCTCGCCCTTATCGATAGCGCTTTGCAATTGCCAGGTTTGTGTTTCTGAATTCCAGGCCGCAGTGACTTTGCCGCTGAGCTGGCCGGGGGCATGTTTCACAGGTGAATCCCACTGCTTTAACAACAGATCAGCGTGCAGCTGAGTATCGTCAAAACGCATGGAAAGCTTGAGGCTGCCGCCCTTTTCTATGAGCGTCGCACTGAGCCCGCTGTCATCGCGGAGAAGATCGATATCGACAGGTATCTGCCGACTCAGCAGCGATGGGCTGTCCAGCGCAAGCTGAAGATGCAAGGCGGTTTTCAGGCTGTCGGTCAATAAATGCAACTGCCAGCCCCCGTTAAATGTGCCTTCAATGATATGAGCGTCAGTCTGCCCGCGCAGCTGCCCTTGCGCCGTGATCTCTGTTGGATGTTTCTGCCAATTGCCGATCAGATGAAGCTCTTCACCTTCCAGCAGCGCATCAAGCTGCATGCTGCCTGCGCTCAGATAGGCACCGTCACCGCTGAAGTCGAGCTGTTTGAAGCTCGCATGTGCAAGGCTGCCCGTGATATCCCAGCGGGCAGGGGCACCGGCGAGTTTCAACTTCAAGACCCCGTCCGGCAGTTGTGCTGACAGCTCGCCAGCCAGGCGGTTGGAAAATTCGCCTGCCAGAAGGCGGATATCGCTGATGTTTACCGGCGTTGCCTGATCCTGTTCAAATACCAATGTGTCAATCCGCAGCGCATCAATTCGGAGCCCAAACGGTAGCACCATATCAACGCTTTGCGGCGGCGGGTTAGCCGCTGAAATCGATGCGATTTGCACCATCTTAGCATGAAGTGCGGTGATCGCCAATTCGCCGTAGAACAAGCGGATGGGTGACCATTCCAGCGACAGTTGTTTGATGTTGACTGTTATGTCCTGCTGTTTGAAGACAGCGCTTTCAATTGATAGCTGCGATAACGGATGGCCGCGCAGGCCGAGAATTGTCAGCTCGCCATTGCTGCGTATCGCCACTTCGCTGGCCAGCCATTGGCGAGCGCTGTCGCTGTCCAGCCAGAACCAGAACCCGACAACACTGAGAGTGGTAATAACAATCCCGCCAGCGATAAAGCGCAGCCATCTCAAAACAATTCACCGAGCATGATGTAGAGCTGATAGCGCGAATCCTGCGGCCTGCGATTCAAGGGCAGGGCGATATCAAGACGCAGCGGGCCGGCCGGGGTTCGCATGATGCCGCCTATTCCTGCCGAGTTGACCGTGGGTGCGGCAAGTCCAACCGTCTGCCAGACTTTTGCCGTATCAAAGAACAAAACAGGAGAAAATGTTTCAGCGTGTGGCATCAGCAGCAGATCAAGTCCGGCAAAGGTACGCATCAGCCCGCCTGTCGCCAGCCCTGTGTTATCCACCGGGCCCAAAGAATCCAGCGCATAACCGCGTGCCGTTGTGGCGCCGCCAGCGAACTGCCGGTACGTTTTTGGTACGCTGCCCTGAAGGTTCACGGTTCGTCCAACGCCGGCACGCGGTGCCAGAAGCAACCAGTCGGCAGGCTGGTAAAAGTATCGCCCACGCATATCCATCACAAGCCATAAACCGGAGGCGTTGATGCGCTGTGGTATGCCGACACCCGTATCCATGCGCCAGCCTGAGACGGGGATAAGGCCGCCGTTTTCGTGCGCGAAATGAAGGTCGACGCGAGGCCCCAGTGTCAGCACACTCAGCCCCGCTTCGCGCACTTGCTCGGCATACAGCGAGGTTCTCAGGTAATCGCTATTGCCGAAATCCACCTGCCAGAAAGGCCCACCACTGATGGCTTCATAGCTTCGCCCATCGTTGTCCACCCGGTTGTAATCAAGATTCAGGCCGGTTTTCTGGTTCGCCGCAGGCCAGGTCGGGCGCAGCAGGGTGGTGCCGACGCCTGAGGATGTGCGCGTGGCTGCACCGCGCAATGTGTATTCGAATTGACCATCCTGTAAGCTCCGATCCACCCACAAAATACCCAGCCCTAAGCCGCTATCGCTTGAGTAGCCAACATCGCCGGTCAGTTTCTTCCAGCCGGATTCAGTGACGATGATGCGCACCGGCACCTGATCGTCATCGATCTGCGACAGTTGCGGTACAATCATGACGGACTGGTAACGCGGATCGTCCAGAACATATTGCGTTGCGGCCTGTAAACGATCCTGCGTCGGCACCTGTGTGGCGCGCAAGCGACTGATTTTGATGGCCAGATCAGGGGTATACTGATGTGCGCCTTCAATTTTTATGTCAGAAATATGAAACAGCGGCTCCGGATTGATTTGCCAGACAATATCCACCTGCCGGGTTTGCGGCAGTGGAATCGCAATGGCCTTGCTGTAATCTGCTTGTAAATATCCGGCATCACGCCATGACCAGCGCAAGGCGTTTTTGCGCGCTTCATAGCTTTCACTATGAAATGCTTCACCGCTGTGCGGCAATAAAATTTTGCTCTCTGGTGGTGGCGGGGAGATTTCGACATGCCTGATTCGCCATAACACGCCAGCCTGTACCTGCCAGCGGGCTTTGCCGTTTTCGACAAAAGCCTGAACTACGGCGTCAAGGTAACCCTCGGCGCGCAGCCAGTTACGGATGAGTTGCGCATCCTGACTGGCCATATAGCGCAGCATGGCCATGCCGGATGCGTCGTTGAGGTGGGCCGTGTCGAATTTGGCACGCAGCACTTCAGGCATAGCAATCGGCAAGCCTGAAATATTGTTCTCAGCAGCTTGCACATAAGCTGAGAGCAGCAATGTGGCGGCAAATCCGATAATTTGAAGCGCACGATTTTGCTTAACAAGCTTCATCTTAAGCTCCTGCAACCCATGGTATGAAGCTGAAGCGCAAGCAGCCGGGTCAGTATCCGCGCCGGGTTACTCAGCCGCTTTTAAATTTTCCGGGTCAGACAGGCAGGCGGAGGCCGCAATGGCTATGGCTTTGCCAATCATATTGCCGTTATCCGAGGCTGAGGGATTCAGGGCGAACTGATCTTCCGCTGACGCTTTGTATGTTTTTGTGACATCGGAATCATTGCGTTTGGATTCGATGACAACGGTGACGTTCACCGTACTCTTCAGCATAGCTCTGGAGGCAATGTAGTCGATGCTCAGAATACGGATCAGCAGTCCGGATGTGCTTTCCGGGCTGTACGGGACAAGCGTATAGCCAGCCTTTTTCAAAGATGCAGCCAGATAAGCGTACAATGACGTTGCAATATCAGTGGCCGGAACAAGCGATTCACCGCTGATTGCTTTGCCTAATATTTTATCTTGGCGGACATCTTCCACCCAAAGAGCCACATCACCGGAAGCTTGCTCCAGCGTCACACTACTTTTGAGAAAGTTGATATCCACGGTGATATCTTTCCCGATGTCCTGAGCCTGTGCCAGAAAGGAACCCGCAAACAGCAATCCGATCATAAAACTTGTTTTAAACATGTTATTACTTCCTTGAGGGCATGACATGCCTCCTTGCCATTCTGTCAGCATTACGCGGATTATTATAGTGCTGAGTTCCATTTCTGAGTGGGCTGGAGAAATGGCGGATAAGACTGGATGTGGAAAATTATGATAACAAAAACTAGGCTGCACCGTCAAAGCGTTGATTCAGAGTTTCTTACATTTCAAAAAAGGAAGTTACCATGACTAGAAAATTTAATTTCAGTGCAGGTCCGGCAATGTTGCCAACACCCGTGATTGAGCGCGCGCTGGCAGAGATGCTGGATTGGAACGGTTCAGGCATGTCGGTGATGGAGATGAGCCATCGCGGTAAGGAATACATGTCGATCGCGGCCAGGGCGGAGAAAGATCTGCGCGAGGTGATGGCGATTCCGGATAATTACAAGGTACTGTTCCTGCAAGGTGGTGCTTCTGCTCAGTTCGCTATGATTCCGCTGAATCTGCTGGGCGATAAGGGTAGCGCCGACTATATCAATACCGGTATGTGGTCTAAAAAGGCGATTGCCGAGGCTAAACGCTACTGCACGGTGAATATCGCGGCCGATACCTCAGGCGATGGTTTCACCAGCGTACCGACGCAGGCAGAGCTGAAGCTGAACCCGGCTGCCGCCTATGTGCACTACACGCCGAATGAGACCATTGGCGGCGTTGAGTTCGATTATATTCCGGAAACGGGCGATGTACCGCTGGTGGCCGATATGTCCTCGACCATTTTGTCGCGTCCGCTTGATGTGTCTAAATTCGGCATGATCTATGCCGGTGCGCAGAAAAATATCGGCCCTGCCGGACTGACTATCGTCATCATTCGTGATGATTTGCTGGGCAAGGCATCGGCGATCTGCCCGACCATGTTCAACTACGCCGTTCATGCTGAAAACGACTCGATGTATAACACACCGGCGACTTACAGCTGGTATATGGCAGGACTGGTTTTCGAGTGGCTCAAGGAACAGGGCGGCTTGCAGGGTATGGCCGAGATCAACAAGCGCAAGGCCGATAAACTCTATGCCGCCATCGATGCCGGTGATTTCTACGGCAGCCCGGTTGCCAGAAATGCCCGTTCATGGATGAATGTACCGTTCACACTGGCCGATGCTGAACTGGACGTCGCTTTTCTGCAGGGCGCTTCCGAACGCGGTCTGGTGACCCTGAAAGGTCATCGATCTGTGGGTGGTATGCGTGCCAGTATCTACAACGCCATGCCGGAAGAGGGTGTGGATGCACTGGTTGCTTTTATGCAGGAATTTGCCCAGAGCTATAGCTAAGCAAGACTGAATAAGTATACATGGCTGCAACTGCGGCCAGGTGATTTTCCCGGAAGGACAGCCTGAACAGAAGTAAGTTCAGGCTGTCCTTTTTTGTATGGTTCAGCTTGCAAGTTCGGGATTCAAACAGCCCTGAAGCATACGATGACATGGCATGGCAGTCTTGCAAAGTACACGGGCGTGTACCATGCTTTCGGCATGGTAAACAACGATGAAATCTATCTGGGTAAGCTTCAGGACTATTATGCGCAGCATCGGGGTATCCCGTCTTATGCGGGCATCGGTTCGCTGATTGGCGTGAGTAAACGTGCGGCGGTGAAATTTGTTGATCGCATGAAGGCAGCCGGTTGTCTGAATAAGTCGCCGGATGGCCGGGTGACGCCGACGACGACATTTTTTTCCCGCCCTTATGTTGGCAATGCTCCGGCGGGATTTGCCAGCCCGGCGGCAGAATTGATGGGCGATGCGATTACGATTGATGAATATCTGGTTGAGCATCCATCCAGCACGGTGCTGGTGCAGGTGCAGGGTGACTCGATGATCGGTGCGGGTATTCACAATGGCGATTTTCTTGTGGTGGAGCGCAGGAGTACAGCACGGGAAGGCGACATCGTGGTGGCTGTCGTTGATGGTGATTTCACCATCAAATACCTGCAACGCGATAAGCAGGGTTATTATCTGCAACCTGCCAATCAGGCATTTCCGATGATTCGGCCGTATGCGGCACTGGATATTTATGGCGTGATGGTTGGCCTGTTCCGTAAAACATGAGGCCGATGACGGACTGGCGCAATGCCATCGCCCACATCGATGCCGATTGTTTCTATGTGTCGTGCGAAATGACACGCCACCCCGAATTGCAAGGCCAGCCTGTTTGTGTCTTATTCAATCAGGGCGCTTTCGTGATTGCCAAAAGTTACGATGCCAAAGCCAGGGGAATCAGCACGGGCATGTCGGTGTGGGATGCCAGAAAACGAATGCCCGATGCGGTATTTCTGATGCCTGATTTTCATTATTACGGCCTGCTGTCGGAGAAGATGTTTGCCGTTTTCAGGCGCTTTTCTCCCGATGTGGAAGTGTATTCAATCGATGAGGCATTCGTCGATATGAATGGAATCCGCTCACTCTGGCACAAGAGTTTTCGGCAACTGGGCGATGCAATCCGGCATGCTGTTGCCGCCGAGGTGGGCATCACGGTATCGGTCGGTATTTCCACCAGCAAAACCTTGGCCAAAATCGCCTCGGAATGTAACAAACCCGATGGCACGACGGTGATTCCGGGCAAGCGCATCGGGCGTTTTCTGGCCGATATTGCGGTGCAGGATATTCCCGGCATCGGCCGCAACCGCGCTTGCCTGCTGCATAAGTTCAATATCCGCACAGCTGCACAATTTGCCATGGCAGAAGAGTCGCAAATTGGGCGAGTACTGGGTCGGCATGGACTTGTACTGTGGCATGAGCTGAATGGAGAGTCAGTGCAGAAGCTGGCGCTTAACCCGCCATTACCCAAGAGCATCGCCCGCACGGCATCGATGGGGCAGGTCTCCGACAGCAGGACGCTGCTGGCGGCGCATTTGTCACATCATACGCACCGGCTGGTGTCCGAACTAGTCGCCAAGGGTCTGTTCACCGAGCGGATTTCGGTGTTTCTTTCACGCCAGTCGTTTGAAAACACAGGGGTCGAGATGCGCATGGATTGCCCGACCAACAGCCTGCAAAGGATCTCCGAGGCTGTGCGGAAGGCATTTATGGCGCTGTACCGGAATGAAGAGCGCTATCGGGGCTGCGGCGTTGTGGCAAGCAGGATCAGTCGTGCATCGACGGCAACAGCGGATCTTTTTGGCCAGATGCAGGCCGATCAACGGCAAACGGAACTGATGCTGACAATCAACACGATCAACGACAAATACGGCAGGCATATGGTCACATCCGGGGCCGCCAGCAGGCTGGGTAAACATCAGTCCAATGCCATCCGCTTTCGCTATCCGCTACTGAAAGCTGGCTGAAGAAGCGCCCGACAGTTTTGCTGCGACAGCACGCATTGTCCTTGCAAGTCGATCTTTGCTATAATCAGAACGTTGAATTGCGCAGGAGGATGTATGCTGAGCAAAACACTTAAGATACTACTGGTGGATGCCGAGGCGACTCATGTGGAGATGATTCGGCATTCGCTTGAAGCAACGGATTCTTCTACGCAACTTGTTGTTGCAGGGTCTTTGGCTGAAGCTGAGAAATTCCTGCAAGACAACACCCCGGACATGATCATTAGCGATTATCTGTTGCCCGATGGTAAGGGGATGCAGCTGCTACCCGGCGATGTTGAAAAGCGCACCATGCCGATTGTGATGCTTATGGCCCATGGCGATGAAAAGGTCGCTGCGGCTTCGCTGAAGGCCGGTGCTCTGGATTATATCGTTAAATCTGATGCAAGCCTGCGTGATGTGTCGAATATGGTTCAGCGTAGCTTACGCGAGTGGGAGCACATTGCTCAGTGCAGAAAGGCTAAAAGGGAACTGGCGGAGAGTGAGGAGCGCTTAAAACTTGCCATGCGTGTGGCCAATCAAGCCTGGTTTGATGTTAATGTGCAGACGGGAGAAGCTTGTATAAGCCCGGAATGCGCAGTCATGCTTGGTTATGAGCCTGAAACTTTCAAGTCATCGTTGCAGATCTGGATGGATAATCTGCACCCGGATGATCGCGATGCTGCGATAGCGGCTTACCGCTCATGTCTTGTTTCCGGCGAACCATTGTCCATGGAGTATCGCAGGCAAAGTAAATCCGGGGATTGGTTGTGGATGCATTCCATAGGCCGGGTCGTGGAATGGGATGAGACAAAGCAAGCGTTGCGTATAATTGGCATTCATATGCTCGTTTCCGAGCGAAAGGCATTGGAAAAAGTCTGGAAACAATACGCATTCATCGTCAATAGCTCGCAGAACTTCATGAATCTGATTGACCGGAATTATGTCTATCAATCTGTGAACGATGCTTTCCTGAAGGCACATGGTGTGAGACGGGAAGAGGTGATCGGCAAGACGGTGGCTGATATCTGGGGAGAGGAAACCTTTAATTCGGAGATCAAGCCGATCATGGATCAATGCTTTTCCGGCAAACTCACCAGGCATGTGTTTGAATTTGAGTTTAATTCGCCAGTGATCGGGCCGCGCTATTATGAGGCTAGCTTTTATCCTTACACGGATGATGAGGGTAAAACTGAGCTGGCCACAGTGGTGACACGTGATGTCACCGAAAGGAAACAGGCAGAGAGTTCGCTGAAGGAAAATGAGGAGAAGTTCGAATCACTCATTCAAAATATGAGCGAAGGTGTTGCGCTGCATAAAATAATTAACGATGCAAATGGTTGCCCTGTGGATTATCGAATACTGGATATTAATCCTGCATTCGAGCGACATACCGGATTATCTGCCGACAAGGTCAGAGGGCAATTGGCAACAGCGCTTTATGAGGTGCATACAGCACCATACCTTGAGGATTACGCGCGGGTGGCGCTTACCGGTGAACCTTGCAGTTTTGAGACTGCCTTTTCCCCACTGCAACGGCACTTTGAGGTTTCTGTGTTCTCTCCCGGAAAGGGTCTTTTTGCCACGGTATTTACGGACATTACGCAACGCAAACAGTCTGAACAGCAACTTCAGGAACGCTTCGACGAAATTGAACGGATCAATCGCTTGATGGTCGGACGTGAATTGAAGATGGAAGAACTCCGGCAGGAAATCAAACGGCTGAAAGGAAATGCCGTATGAAAAAGTTGATGGATATGATTGCGGGTATTTACTCAGGCTTATGGCTGCTGTTGCTGGCATGGGTGTTGATCGCAGCGGCATCGTTGACCTGGAATATGAAGGAGCTGTACGAGCACAGCATGGATGAGGTGAAAGTGAATGCCAAAGCCTTGTTTAGTCAGGAATTAATATTTCGCAGATGGAATGCCGGACATGGCGGCGTATATGTTCCCATCACAGAAACAACGCAACCCAATCCTTATTTGAGTCATATTCCTGAGCGGGATGTGACGACCACCACCGGTAAAAAACTGACCCTGATCAATCCGGCTTATATGTCGCGTCAGCTGCATGAACTGATGCTGGAAGACGCAGGTGGCAGGCGTGGACATATCACCAGCCTGAAGCCGATACGAGCAGAGAATAAAGCCGATGCATGGGAGACATCGGTGTTAAAAACGTTTGAAGCTGGCAAGTCCGAAGCCTTTTCGCGTGAAAAGATGGCGGACGGCAAAGAATATTTCCGTTTTATGGGACGACTGCTGGTTGAACAGAGTTGTCTGAAATGTCATGCCACGCAGGGTTATAAGCTTGGCGATGTGCGAGGAGGAATCAGTATTTCGGTGCCGGTGGAAGCTGAGGTCGCTTTATTGGAACACAAAGAAAGAGCGCTCTTCATCGGTCATGCGTTGCTCTGGGGGCTGGGTTGGGTGGTGCTGTTTATCGGTGGTGTGAAGCATACAGAAGCTAAAGCGGAGAGAAGAAGAGTAAATGAGACGTTCAGAACGCTGTATTCATCTTCTCGTGATGCCATTATGATATTGTCGACAGAGGGGCTTTTAATCAGTGGAAATCAGGCCTCGATAACCATGTACGGTTGTCGTGATGAAGCGGAGCTGGTTACGATGTCATTGCCTGGATTGTGCCCGGAGATTCAGCCGGATGGCCGCAAATCCGTAGAGATAGAGCAAGAGAAAAGGCAACAGGCACTCCGGGACGAGGTAAACTTCTTCGAGTGCGTGCACAGGCGTGTGGATGGCACAGTGTTTCCGACAGAGGTGATGTTGACGCGTATGGAGGTGGATGGCAAAACACTGTTGCAAGCATCCGTACGCGATATCAGTGAACGCCGGCTGGCTGAAGAGAGCCTCAAAGATCGCCTGACTGAGCTCGAGCGTTTTCATGCCGCAACCATTGAACGCGAGTTTCGCATCAAGCAATTGCGTGATGAAATTGCCGCGCTGAAAGCCGCGAGCCGCCTGGGAGATAGCCATGAAACAGATTGATATTACCAAGGCGGCACATGCGCCAACAGTGTTGTATGAAAACAATGGTCATGCCATTTACTGGCTCGGTATCGCTGAACCCACCGCTTTTCGCTCCAATGTATACCTGATCCGGGATGGCAAGGAGGCTTTGCTGGTTGATCCTGGCAATCGCGCTTTTTTCTCACAGGTGTGGCAACGCGTGGCACAGATCATGCCACCGGATCAGGTCAGCGGCATGATTGTTTGTCATCAGGATCCGGATGTGGCGGCTTCGATGGCTGACTGGCTTGGCATCAATCCACAGATGCGTGTGTACACCTCGCCGCGCACGCAGGTGTTGCTGCCTTATTATGGGTGTCCGGATTATGATTACGTGGATGTTGAGGCGAATCCTTTGCTGGAACTGCCTTCTGGAGCTGTGCTGCATTTTAAAGCCGCGCCTTTTTTACATTTCCCGGGTGCTTTTGCCAGTTTTGATATGGCTGCCGGGTTTCTATTTTCAGGCGATGTGTTTGCCTCGCTGGATGTAGGAAGTCGGTTGATAGCTGAGGAATTCGAGATGCTGGCTGGTAATATGGGTATGTTTCATGCCGACTATATGGCTTCGAACATCGCCACGCATGGTTTTGTGAACAGTCTTACTGGCCTGGATGTGCGGATGATTCTGCCGCAGCACGGCCAATTGATAGGTACCGATTTCGTTGCCGGGGCTATGCACTGGCTGGCGGGGTTGCAATGCGGAACGGATTTGATTTATCCGGAACTATCCTGAAGATATGAGTGGCAGGGAAATGTCTATGCAAGCAAGCAGTCTGGAGCAGGAAAATACCCGGTTGAAACAGCAACTGGCGCAAGCCAGGCGTTTGCAACGCCAGTACGATGAGGTTGTCAGAAAGCTGAAGTTCGCAGAAATGAAAAACAGCGCGATATTGTCCGGGGCTCCCGATGCCATCATAAGCATGGATTATGAGGGTCGCATCCTCGCTTTTAATACGGCGGCGGAAAAGATGTTTGGCTATTCGAAGCTCGATGCTGTCGGCAAGCCGATGGAAGAACTCATTATACCCTCGCACTTGCGCAAGATGGTCAGGCAGAGACTGGCCAGAAGTGTTGCCGATGAGCGTCGTGGTGAAGGGCATGATGCGCACATGGAAACCACGGCCATGCGTGCAGATGGTTCGATAATATCGGTCAGCTTCAGCATCGCACATGTAACTTGTGACGGTCTGCAATTGCTTATCGGATTCGTTAAGGACATCAGTGAGCGAAGAAAAATGGATGCGCTGTTGAATTATACACGGGAGCGCCTTGAGACAGTGCAGAATATTGCCAGGCTTGGCAGCTGGGAGATGAATCTGCTCAACGGTGGTTTGTGGTGGTCTGATGAAGTTTATCACATGTTCAGTCTTGATCCGGAACGCTTTAATACTACGTATAAGACATTTATCGATATCGTGCATCCGGAGGATCGCGATCTGGTTGAGCGCACCTACAGAGCTTCCGTTAAGAGCCAGTCACCCTATCAGCTTGTACACCGGCTGTTGTTGCCGGATGGTTCAGCCAGGTGGGTGCTTGAGCACTGTAAAACCATCTATGCCGATGACGGAACGCCGCTACGCTCCATTGGCACGATATCTGATATCACCGAACGTAAACATATGGAAGACTCGTTGCGCCAACGTGTGGAAGAAGGTGAGATGGCGCGTAAGGCTATGCTCTACATGCTTGAGGATATCAATGAGTCTTCTGAGGTTCTGCAAAAGACCAATGAGGAACTCGAACACACGCATGTGCAGCTGCATGCTGCGTTGGAGGGTTGTATTAATGCTATCGGCAAAGCGGTTGAGGCGCGTGACCCATACACCTCCGGCCATCAGCGGCGTGTTGCCGATCTTGCCTGTGCCATTGCCGTTGAATTGGGGTTGGATAAGGATCAAATTGAAGGTATCCGTATGGGCAGTTTGATCCATGATATTGGTAAAATTCATCTTCCGGCGGAGATTCTCAGTAAACCATCCCGTTTGTCTGAGATGGAACTTATGCTGGTAAATACCCACTCACAGGTTGGCTATGAGATTCTCAAGGACATTCAATTTCCGTGGCCGGTTGCCCAGATCGCATATCAGCATCACGAGCGGATGGATGGTTCCGGTTATCCGCAAGGTTTGAAGGGTGAGGATATTTGTCTGGAAGCACGAATCGTTGCCGTGGCCGATGTGGTCGAGGCGATGGCCAGTCATCGTCCTTACAGAGCTGGACTGGGTATCGATAAGGCGCTGGAAGAAATCCGGCAGCATCGGCAGACATTATATGCCCCGGCCGTCGTTGATGCCTGTATCAGCTTGTTCGAAAATAAAGCATACGAGATGCTCGTTTAATCTTGTTGTCTATCCTGCGCTTGCTCACATGTTGTTCCGCAGCCACAATAGAGCCAATATGGCTTTGCTATACAACAGAATGCTGCTTGAGTGATGACAAAAGCACGCATCAGCGAAAATAGCGATCATCTTATGGAACAGAAATCATGTATTCTGAAGTTAATGGTCAAGCGATGTCAGAGGCAAGAGCTGGTGAAGAAGGTGGTGAGCGGGCGATGAAAAAACGGGCGAACTTTTATATTCGAGATGCGCAGCCGATTCAGAACGAGATGGGCCACGTGTGATAAAACTCCTGCTTGTCGATGATAACGAGGATGCAAGAGATGTGCAGAGCCTCATCTTTAGCAGTCATGGTTATGAAGTCATGACTGCCGAGAACGGGGTTGATGCCATGGAGTACATCCGGCAATCAAGGCCCGACTTAATCATCACAGATGTTCTCATGCCGAAAATGGATGGTTATGAACTCTGCCGCAGGCTTAAAACTGATAAAACCCTTAAAGATATCCCGATTGTTTTTTATTCGGCGCATTATCTTGATCCGCAAGATGAGAAAATGGCACGTGATTTGGGCGTTGTACAACTGATTCAGAAGCCGATGGATACGGCAGAATTTCTGCGCATTATCGACGGTATCGTGCAACAATTCGGCAAATCTGAATTTTTGCCACCGGTGTGGCTTTTCAAAGAAGATCTAGATTTCGAGCGTAAACATGAGCAACGCCTGACCGAGATGCTGTATAAAAAGCTTGGTGAATTAGAACAAACCCGCAGCATGCTTAAAAACGCACTTGAAGGAACGATTGCCACAGTTGCTCTGGCCGTCGAAGCCAGAGACCCGTCAACGTCAGGTCATCAGCGGCGGGTTGCTACGCTGGCTGAAGCGATTGCGCGTGAAATGAAGCTGGAGGAGAAGCAGGTCGAAGGCATTCGAATGGGTGCTACGATTCATGATATCGGCAAGATTCAAATTCCGGCCGAGATACTCGGTAAGCCTGCAAAGTTATCTGATATTGAAATTCATCTGGTTCAGGAGCATACAACGGTTGGCTACAATATTCTGAAAGTAGTCGCGTTTCCATGGCCTGTGGCTCAAATCGCATATCAGCATCATGAAAGAATGGATGGTTCCGGTTATCCGCAAGGTTTGAAGGGTGATGAGATATCTCTGGAAGCCCGTATTGTCGCTGTGGCGGATGTGGTTGAAGCGATGCTCAGTCATCGTCCCTACAGGGAAGCCCAGGCTGTTGAAGTGGCTTTGGAAGAAATAAAGCAGCGTCGTGGTACGCTGTATGATCCGCTTGTTGTTGATGCATGCCTGTCGTTGTTTCAGCTGAAGAATTTTCGCCTGGAGTCAGAAGGGCGCCGTGACACAGATGCTGGCATCAGAGCACAATAAGCAGGCCAACCTTTACTGGTGAATTGAATCCAGCAACCCCTGATGGGTCATTTTAATACGATTGCCTTACAAGCTTATACTCATCAACCGCAATTCCAGCCATTTGCACCTGTTAGGTCCATGATTGAGTCAGTTGGATCAGTAATGTCAGCATCGGCTAAGGGGTTATAACTTTTTTTGAAACAGGGCGTACCCGGAGCGTCAAGGTCAATAGCAATAATTTTTGAGCCCCCATGGTGGCGGCCACCGCAGATAACAGATTGTTTGCTGGCACTTACTTTACACAGGACATCAACTTTTTTTGATAAATTAATTTCAAATCTTTGAGCCGAACCATCTAAGAGGGCAACATTGATAGATACTGCACCAGTGGCTTGTTTGTCAGCAATTGTTACGGGCGCAAATTCAGCGTGCTCATTGAAAAATTGGTTCTCAAAGAGAAAAACATGGTGTACATCTGAATGAGCGGCTGAATTGCTCGCGTTTTCTTTGTGTTTGGCGAACATAGGGGTGGCAATAGAAGCTAAAATTCCGATAATCGCAATTACGATCATGATTTCAATTAACGTAAAACCAAATTCATTACGTCTTTTGCGAGTCTCTGGTTTACGCATTGGCTTATCCTCAAGCATTTTGGTGTGTTCAATTGGAGATTTTTTAACGCATTGGTGCGAGGGAGTCAAGCTACGGGATCCTAATAAGTGCTTATTCATAGTGCGTCTGGCTTGCTTTCTGCTTGCTCTTTGAGTTTTTGGATGCGAATTTCAATTCCGTGTTGCATGGATGGCGGTAGTGTTTGCTTTCGCGCTTGCAGAAATGCGATGGCGGCTTCAAGGCTGATTTCGTCTTTCATTAAACGAGAAGCAAAGCCGAAGGCCATGACAGGCGCATTGGTTTTGCCAGTGGCTATTTGCGCTAAAGTTAAAGCGCGTTTTTTGTCATTTAGCTGCGTTGAGGCAATGAAAGAAGCGACCAGCGGTATAAGCCAGTCATCCATCACCTGGCTGCCCTTCGAAAGTAATGCAACGGCTTCATTCGGCATGTTGGCATCATACGGCAAGAGCCCTTCGGCAAGGCGATACGTGTCACGAAATTTAGGGTCGAGGTGTTGCGCTATTTGAAGCTCCTGATGCAGTGTGCTCCAGGCATAGTCGTTTTGTTCATTGTCGAGAGTTTTTTGCGAGGTATCAGAGTAGATGGTGAAAACACGGAGGATAGAAAAGTCGGCACACATGCCGGGAAGTTGTCCGCATGCAACATCAAACAACCATAATTTGGGTGACTGGGGCTGATAATAAAAATTCTTTTCTGTTGGACCGATGCCGGATTGTGTGCGCGCAAAAACCAGCAATGTAAGCATGCTGAATATCAGTAAGCCAAGGCGAAAAGCCTTTGTGTTCACAGATCCTGCCTGGAAAAAAGAAGAACAGATACAATTAAGGCTAAAATAGCGTAGCTGACATGTTCCAGGATAAAGAATAAAGCTTGGGATATGGCTACAGCATCGCCATGCGAGATCATCAAAGATATCTGATGCCCATTTAAATGCGGTAATAGCTGATAAACGGAAGATATCGCGAACAACAGCCAGCCAGGCATAGTCTGAGAAACTTCCGGATTCTGTGTGGCAGCAAGAACAGGTGGAATGACCCATGCGATGACCCAGACAAGAAAAACCATTACCAATAATTCGTTTTCACCGCTAGCCCAACTGAAGAACAACATGGCAATGGCAATCATGCTTATGTATTCGATGGCATAGAGCATGACGCCACTTATAATGAAAGTGGGAACAAAGTCTTCGGCATACCCTTCCCATAGGTGGGTGATAAGGCTGGCTATCAGAGTTGAGGAGATGGCAAGGCAAAGCATCAGCAACAGGAACATCAGAGAAATACCGATGAAACGTGACAATATGTATTGTGGGCGAGATATGCTTTGACCAACCAGCATAAAATAGAAGCGATTTTTCAAATCTTGTGCCAGAAAAGGGACGGCTAATAATAATAAAAATATCACCGCAAGCAGATGGCTGAAGGTAAAAATGCCGTCGATATAGACTTTCCCAAGGTCCAGCATAAATAACGAGGCAAATACAGCGGCCAAAACAGGCATAACCAGGGTGCTTGCAAGCAAGACCCGGAAGCTTAGTAAGTTCCAGAACTCAAGCGTGGTTAGTCGAATTACTCTATGCATACTTTGTTACGCTCGTGTAAGGCTAGTCTGGATTCGATAATTTCCACCTCAGCGATAGAATGTTCGGTGATGGTAAATGTTTCGGCAATTTCCCCATGGGAAATTAAAACAATTTTGTGGCATATGCGAACAAGATCGGCTACCTGATGGCTGCAAATTAAAATGCTGCCGCCATTGTTGTGAAAGTCAGAAAAGACGTCCAGCATGTGCCTTCTTCCCAGTGCATCCAGGCCAGACATGGGTTCATCGAGGATGAGCCATTTAGCCCGCGATGCCAGTGTAAAAGCTATGGATGTGCGTTGTCGCATGCCCTTGGAGTATTCGTTTGTTTTCCGATGCCAGGATTCTTCATTCAAGGCAACTTGCCGCAATAGACGTTCTGTTTCTCGTGGCTTGTTCCGGGTTGCGAAGTTGAGAAGTTGCCAGGCAGATAAAGTGGATGGCAAGCAACTTACTTCAGGTAAATAACTGATATCACCCGGTTTGATGGGTTTACCGTTAAGAGCAATATTGCCCTGATCAGGATTGATCAGGCCCAGTATGGATTTGATAAGGGTGCTTTTTCCGGCACCATTGACGCCAAGCAGGCCTGTGATGGTGTTGTCAGTAAAGTCACTGCATATATTATTTAAAATGGTGCGCTGGTTATAAGCTTTGCGTAAATGCTGAAGAGAGAGGTTCATAAGAATAAAACAAAAGGGAGGCTGGCATGCCAGCCTCTCAATGTGCCGTTAATCTAATTAACAGCCAGGTGCAGTTACGTCGGCATCGAGCAATACAGTACCAGCAGTGCTGGCAGCTTCCACCATGGATGGAGCATCACTGGCTACGTTGTAAATTTTATCGCCAGGTGCGTTTTTGGTCGCAGCGCCATAGCACTGATTTGTGGTTCCGATTACAGAAGCAAAGGCAACATTCTTAGAAAGATTGATTACAACAGGTGCTGCAAGTCCTGCTGCAGTATCTAAAGTGGCCGTGCCGGTAGCTACAAGGACAGTTTTAGGATATTCTGAATTGTCATTGAAGAAAACTTCATAAGCAGTTGCTGCACCTTTAAGGTCTGATTGTGCAGCCGTGTTGAATGCTTTAATGCGGTATGATGCAAACTGTGGAATCGCTACAGCGGCCAGAATACCGATAATTGCAACTACGATCATCAGTTCGATCAGGGTGAAGCCTTGTTCTTTGTTCATTGGTTTCATAATTGTTCTCCTGTTTAATTAAAGACACCGTGTAACGATGTTCTGCCAATAGTGTAGCAAGCGGCATGCCAAAGTTGAGTGAAGGGGTAGATGGGTTTCAGCAGCGGGACTGACAAAAAATGTCAGTCGACGGTATAATGATTGTCACTACAGCTCAGAAATAACGTTTTTAAAGCTATGTGAAGCACTGGATCACGACTCTTCCTGCATATAACGTGCTAAATACAGGCTTTGAGCCACGATAAACACAAACGTCAGACCCAACATGCCGAAAAGTTTGAAGTTAACCCAGGTTTCGGTATCAAATGAATAGACGACGATCAGATTAATAATGCCCATGACAACAAAAAATACCGACCAGAGCAGGTTGAGGCGTAACCAGATGGTGTCAGGCAGGCTCAGATGATCGCCCATCATGCGGCGGATCAGCGGTTGTTTGCCGATCCACATGCTGCCGATAAACACCAGCGCAAACAGCCAGTTAATCACCGTTGGTTTCCATTTGATAAACATTTCATCATGCAGCAACAAGGTCATACCACCAAAAACGCACACCAGAACCAGCGTAATAACGTGCATGTTTTCAAAACGTCTTTGACGTAGCCAGTAGATGCCGGTTTGCAGGATAGAGGCGATGATCAGTACGGCGGTAGCGGTGTAGATGTCATACAGTTTGTAGGCGGCAAAAAACAGTGCTACCGGGAAAAAGTCGAAAAGCATTTTCATCGTGTAAACCTCGTTATAAATATCATCAGGAAAAATTGCCGCGTTTGTCGGGTCGGAAAGCTTACGTCGGAATCCCCTGACGGGCCAGTGCATCGGCGCGTTCGTTGCCTTCATGTCCGGCGTGACCTTTAATCCACTGCCATTTTACATCGTGGATGGCATTGAGCGTATCCAGTTGCTGCCAAAGTTCTGCATTGGCGACAGGTTTTTTGGCAGTATTTTTCCAGCCATTCTTTTTCCAGCCGTGAATCCATGAGGTGATGCCATCGACAACATATTTGGAATCGGAAAAAATAGTGATCGCACACGGTTTTTTGAGCGCTTTCAGAGCTTCAATAGCAGCTTGCAGCTCCATGCGCTGGTTGGTGGTGTTTGGTTCGCCGCCGCATAGTTCCTTTTCATGCTTGCCATAGCGCAGCCAGACGCCCCAGCCGCCGGGGCCGGGATTGCCGGAGCAGGCACCATCGGTAAATGCTTCTATGTGTTGGCTCATGCTTGTTTGTCCATGTCGTGCATATAAACGCTGCGGCTGGGGAAAGCAAAGTCCAGATTCAGTGATTCAAGTAAGCTCATGATTTTCAAATTTACATCCTGTCGTACAGCCAGATATTCGCCCCATGCTTTGCTGGCGGAGAAATAGTAGAGGAAGATCGACAGGGAAGAATCGGCGAACTCATCGAATTTCACCAGTTTAAATTCCTGATCGACGCCGGGGTGTGTTTCCAGAATGTGCTCAATGCCGGCAATAGCCAACTGCATTTGTTCGGGGGTGGTGGCATAGGTCAGGCCGATGCGCATTTTAATCCGTCGCACAGAACGGGCATCAATATTATCGATGACCATATTGGCCAGTTGCGAGTTGGGGACATTGACGAGCGTTTTCTCAAAGGTGCGGATGCGCGTGGAGCGAAAACCGACTTCTTCAACAACACCCTCAAAATCGTTGGTTTTGATCCAGTCACCCACCATGAACGGGCGATCGATAAGGATCATGATGCTGCCGAAAATATTGGCGATGGAGTCCCGCGCCGCCATGGCCACAGCAATGCCGCCGATGCCCAGTGATGCCAGCAAGCCGGAAATGGAGTAGCCCATGTTTTGGGCCATCACCAATATGCCGGTAATCACCAGAAAGGCTTTCAGGGTTTTGGCAATAAACGGGATTAACTGATCGTCGAGTGTCGTTTCAGTATGGGAGGCCTGCTCGCCAAAGTAGATCGTGAGCCCGTCCAGCAGCCGCCACAAAAACCAGACGCCGACGAAAATAATCGCTACGCGGGCCATTTGATCGGTAAAACGAACCAGCGGTAGCATGTTTTCTGTCGGGCTGAGAATGTGCACTGCCAATAACATGCCAAGCAGCAGAATAAAACCATTGGCCGGCTTTTCTGCTGCTTTGAACAGTACCGTATCCAACGTGGTTTTGCTCTGACGGGCCATGCGCTGTGTAAGAAAGCGGAATACATGTTTGACAATGATGCTTTGCAGTACGAAAGTCATAAAAAGCACCATGATAGCGGCCAGCCATTGCATGAGAGGGATGGTCAGAAAAGAGGTGTCGAGTAGTGATTGCAATGTATCCATCATCGGTGCAAGTATGATGGCTCAGGCTTTATTGGCAAACAGCAATGGTGTTGCAGTCGTGAAGGTAAGGGAGGAAGCGCATGGATAAGGAATATTTATATCAGCTGATATCAGACCATAATGCGATGCGGAGTTTAATCGGCAGGCCTGTACGCTATGCTGATGAGGCTTGTGAGATTTGTGATGTGTTATTTGAAGAGTCGCTGCTGGTACTGGCTTCATTGAGTTGCGATGAAATGCAGGATGACAGCTATGGCCGTCCCCATCGGAAAGTTCCTGCTTATCACAGCCTTCCATTTAAAGATGATGCAGGCAATCCTTCATACATGTGGGGGGAATTGATTTTTCTTGATGGTGAGGGTGCGAGCTAAACAGGCTGGCGTCCGCAGCAGAGTTGCATGATTTCGGGCCAGTTGTTGCCCGGTGAAATTTTTCCGCCACACACATTTTTATCAGCGCCGGTAACACTGGCCAGCGTATTGGCCTGACCGGCAATACATGCCTGACCAAGCAGTGCAAAACTGACTGCCTCAACAGCATTGGGTGGAATGCCTGCGTCAGCCGTGGTGCAGACATGCAGCGGCGCAAGAAGCTTGTTCAGGCGCTGCATCAGGTAGGGGTTGTATGCGCCGCCGCCGCAAATCAGGCAACGGGCTGGCTGAGCGGGAAGAAATTGCAGTGCATCAACAATGCAAAGTGCAGTCCATTCGCAAGCGGTTGTCAGCATGCTTGCATGATCAATATCCGGCCAACTGAGTATCAGGTTAAGAATATCATCGCTAAACTCTTCACGACCCGTTGATTTGGGTGGTTTGCGTGATAAAAACGGGTGCTGTTTCAGCCGCTCCAGCAGTGGCCGATACACCTGACCATGTTCGGCCATTTCGCCATTGCGATCATAACGTTGCCTGCCTTCGGTAAGTTCCAGCATCAGACTGTCCATGACCATATTGCCCGGGCCGCAATCAAAACCGGAAATGCTGCCATCGGCTCCCAGCCAGGTGATATTGGCAATGCCACCAATATTAACAACGATGACGTTTTGCTGGTCGCTGGCAAATAAACGTTGATGGGCAAAAGGCACCAGTGGCGCACCTTCGCCACCGGCGGCAATGTCTTTACGGCGAAAGTCGGATACTGTTGTAATGCCAGTCATGTCGGCAATGGTATCGGCACAACCAATCTGTAAGGTGAACGGCAAGCTGCCGAATTGGTATCCGGGGCGATGCCGGATGGTTTGACCGTGTGAGCAGATCGCCGCGATGCTGGAAGCGCGAACGCCGGTTTGTTCAAGGGTGTCGAGCACGGCTTGCGCAAAGGCGCGCCCGAGCAGGCGGTCAAGATGTCCCATGGTGTCAATTTCATTGAAGCCCGGAGCAGCCAGACGCAGCGCCGGTTCATGCAGTTCTTTGGGCATAGGGTGCTGCATAAAATGCAGTAGTTCGGGTTTTTCGCGCGATGCAGGGCCTTGTTTGATAATGGCAACATCGATGCCATCGCAGGAAGTTCCTGACATCATTCCGATCCAGTAAGTAGCATGATTCATTCGCAGGATCATAAACAAAAAAGAACAATTTCCAACGGATTTGAAGGGTTCACGCTGGCAGATGCAGTGCAAGACGCTATGATCCGCGACTTATCAAGGAGCGGTTTATGATGAATATCGAAGATCAATGGAACTTATTATCGCGTGGGACACTGGAAATTCTTCCTGAAGGTGGGCTCAAAGCGAAATTGGCTCTGGCCATTAAAGAGAATCGACCGCTACGCATTAAGGCAGGGTTTGATCCGACGGCACCGGATTTGCATCTGGGGCATACCGTATTGCTTGAAAAGCTGCGACAGTTTCAACAATGCGGACATCAGGTGATTTTTCTGATTGGTGATTTTACCGGCATGGTGGGAGATCCAACGGGGAAAAGTGTAACACGCCCGGCACTCACCGAGGCAGAGGTTGCCGCCAATGCGGAAACCTATAAGCAGCAGGTGTTCAAAATTCTTGATCGGGATAAAACAGAAATCCGCTTCAATTCCGAATGGCTGGGAAGCATGGGCGCGGCTGATTTGATTCGTCTGGCGGGTAAGGCGACCGTGGCGCGTATGCTGGAGCGCGATGATTTCGAGAAGCGTTATAAAGGTGGCCAGAGTATCGCTATTCACGAATTTCTTTATCCGTTGATACAGGGTTACGATTCAGTGGAGCTGCAGGCCGATGTTGAACTTGGCGGCAATGATCAGAAATTCAATTTGTTGATGGGTCGTCAGTTGCAGGAAGCTTTTGGTAAAACACCGCAGGTTATTTTAACCATGCCATTGCTGGAAGGGCTTGATGGCGTCAATAAAATGTCCAAGTCGCTGGATAATTACGTTGGTATTCAGGAAGAAGCCGGTCAACAGTTCGGTAAGCTGATGTCGATCAGCGATGATCTGATGTTTAAATACTACGAACTGCTGACGGATAAGCATCTGGATGCTATTCGGGCCAAGCATCCGATGGAGGCTAAAAAGCAGATGGCATCGCTGCTGGTGGCTCGTTTTCATGGCGATGAGGCGGGTAAAGCGGCGCGCGAGGGTTTTGAAAAGCAGTTCTCAAAAGGCGAAGTGCCGGATGATGTACCAACGGCTACGCTGCAATCAGAAGACGGTGAGCTGTGGGTCGTGCATGCATTAAGCCAGGGCGGCATGACGGCATCCAATGGCGAGGCGATTCGCCTGATTAAGCAACAAGCGCTTTCTATCGACGGAGAAAAAGTGTCGGATAAGGATTATCGCCTGCAAGCTGGCGCAACGTATCTGTTGAAATTGGGTAAACGGAAATTTCTTGAGTTAAGCGTGAAATAAACAAAAGCCCGGACGTCTCTATCGCGTCCGGGCTTTGAATGTGTTCATTAGGATGGGATTTGCTTAAGCCAGTTTTCGAGGAAGTGAATATTGAAATCTCCGCGCTGAAATCCCGGATTGGCCAGCAGACGTTTGTGTAGTTCGGTGTTGGTTGTAATGCCAATCACCGCCAGCTCATCCAGTGCACGCTGCATGCGGCGAATACATTTCTGACGATCACGGGCATGCGTAATAATCTTGGCAATCATGGAATCATAATGCGGCGGTACGGTGTAGCCGGTATACAGCGCGGAATCGACGCGAACACTTCGACCGCCCGGTGCATGGTAAAGTTCAACGGTGCCGGGGCTGGGGGTGAATTTAAACGGATGCTCGGCATTAATGCGACATTCAATCGCATGACCCTTCATTTTGATGTTTTGTTGCGTGAAGGCCAGCTTCTCGCCGAAAGCGACGCGAATCTGCCATTCGATCAAATCGACGCCGGTAATCCATTCGGTGACCGGATGTTCAACCTGAATACGTGTATTCATTTCCATGAAATAAAATGAATTGTCGGGATTGAGCAGAAACTCGATGGTGCCAGCACCTTCATAGTTGACGGCTTTGGCAGCATTTAATCCGGCTTCACAGATCGCCTGACGGGTGGCTTCATCGATGGACGGGCTTGGCGCTTCTTCGAGCACTTTCTGATTGTTGCGTTGCATGGAGCATTCGCGCTCAAACAGATGAATGATATTGCCATGTTTATCGCCCAGAACCTGTACTTCGATATGTTTGGGCTCTTCCAGATATTTTTCGATAAATACTGTGTGATCACCAAATGCGGCACCGGCTTCAGTTTGGCATTTATTGAAGGCAGCGGGTAAACGTGGTTCTGCATGAACAACCTGCATGCCGCGCCCGCCACCGCCGGAGGCTGCTTTGATGATCAGCGGGAAGCCTGTGCTTTTTGCAACCTGTCTGGCTTCTTCAATGGAGTGGACGGCGCCGTCAGAGCCGGGAACAAGCGGCACGTTGGCTTCTTGCATGCGGGCTTTAGCGCGCACCTTGTCACCCATAATACGCATTGATTCGGGTGATGGGCCAATCCAGGCGTAGCCTGACTCAATCACGATCTCGGCAAATTCGGCATTTTCAGCCAGAAAACCGTAGCCCGGATGAATGGCTTCCGCATCGGTAATTTCAGCAGCGGCCATGATTGACGGGATATTCAGATAGGATTTTGAGCTGGGGGTGGGGCCAATGCAAACAGCTTCATCAGCCAGACGAGCATGCATGGCTTCTTTGTCAGCTTCGGAGTAGACCGCGACGGTGGCAATGCCGAGCTCCTTGCAGGCACGAATAATGCGAACGGCAATTTCGCCGCGATTGGCAATCAGAATTTTATGAAACATATGATTTCCTTTGTTGAAGGCTCGGTTGAAGTTCGATAGCGCTTAAGCAGGTCGGATGACAAACAGGGGCTGACCGTACTCAACGGGAGAAGCATTTTCGGCAAGGATTTTTTCCACGACGCCGGCATATTCAGCTTCGATTTCATTCATCAGTTTCATCGCTTCGATGATGCAGAGCGTGTCGCCTTTGTTCACCTGGGCCCCAACCGTGACAAATGCCGGTGTGTCGGGATTAGAAGCACAGTAGAAAGTACCCACCATCGGTGATTTTACGATATTGGCCTCGATCTGCTCAGTCTTGGCAGGCGCAGCGGTATCGGCAGCAGCGACCGGTGCGACCATTGGTATCGGAGCGGCTGGTGCGGCAACAGTCACGTGCGTTGATTGGCGGGAGATGCGAACACTTTGATCGCCTTCCGTGACCTCAATTTCAGTCAGGTCAGAGCTTTGTACCAGTTTGATCAGCTTTCTAATTTCTGAGATATCCACTTGCAACTCCTGTTAGATGGTTATGTTTTTTAAACTTGCGGGTTTTAATGTTGGCTACGTAAATGATTGCAAATGCCGCGTAATGCCAGTAAATATGATTTAGCGCCAAAGCCGGATACCATGCCGGTTGCAATATCCGACAGATAGGAATGATGACGGAATGCTTCGCGACGATGGATATTCGACAAATGGACTTCGATGAACGGAATGCTTACGCCAAGAAAAGCATCGCGAATGGCGACGCTGGTATGCGTGAATGCAGCAGGGTTGATGATAATGCCATCGATATTCTGCGACTTGGCCTGATGAATCCGGTCAACCAGGGCGCCCTCATGATTGCTTTGGAATGTGGTGATTTCAATATTCAGGCTGTCACCCAGTTCGATCAGTTGCTGATCGATATCAGCCAGTGTTTGTGTGCCGTAATGACCGGGCTCACGTGTCCCCAGAAGGTTCAGGTTGGGGCCATGTAGCGCCAGAATGGAAAGTCTTTTCAAGCTGTCACCTCATTATTCCACGATGCTTGCCAATGTTGCAGTTCTGCATCATCGGGCTGTTTCAGCAGCAGGATTGAAAGCATGGCTCGTGCTGCCTCATAGTCGCCTTGTTGCCAGAGAATGCGCGCCAGAGATTTTGATACAGGCGGTTTATTTCCAGACATGCTGGCTACCAGTTTGCGGGTCAAAATAGTTTTGGCGCGTTCAATGCATTGCGCCGATTCATCATGGCATTGCTTTAATGCAAGAATTTTACCCAGCCATGCCCAGGCTTTGGCCTCGTTGGGAGCAAATTCGAGCACACCACGCAGTAATGATTCCGCCTGATCATATTGAAGGTTTTTGAAGGCCAGTTTAGCTTCGATTAAACCTTTGTTAACGCCATGCCAGTTATCCGGCCTCGGGGTGCGGCGTATACGTTTACGTTGGCGTTCATGTTGCGCCTTGGGCGTTGCGGAAGATGCTGTTAGCATGTGCCTCACGCTACGCAGTGGGGAAAATAGGGTCAATTGCTATTTTTGCGCATTTTTCGTTGTTTCAGGCTCAAAATAACTTGTTTTTTTTCTGATCCTTTAAGTTTTTTAATGGATGTAATAATTCAGATAGAGGGGTGTTGCATGAAGATCCGGCTGAATGGTGAAGCAAAAAATGTTGATGCCACGACAGTCTCATCACTGATTGTTGAATTGGGGCTGGAAACACGGATGCTGGCCGTTGAGCGTAATCTGGAAGTGGTGCCGCGCAGTCAGTATGAAACGACAGCGTTGTGCGAGGGTGATCGCATTGAAGTAGTACATATGATAGGTGGAGGTTGAGGCGTGAGTGACAGGCTCAAAGTAGGCACGTATGAATTTACATCGAGGCTCATCGCGGGGTCCGGTAAATACAAGAATTTTGCCATAACAAAAGCGGCAACCGAAGCTGCTGAAGCAGAAATGATTACCGTTGCTATTCGGCGTGTGAATATTACCGATCCGGGTAAGGAAAACCTGCTTGATTATATAGATCCGAAGAAATATGTGATTTTGCCGAATACGGCAGGTTGTTTTAACGCCGAGGATGCGGTTCGCACACTGCGTCTGGCGCGTGAGGCCGGTGGCTGGGATCTGGTGAAGCTGGAAGTGCTCGGTGATACGGAAACATTGTATCCGAATGTGGTGGAAACGATTAAAGCGGCAGAAACGCTAGTGGCTGAAGGTTTTCAGGTGATGGCTTACACCTCGGATGACCCTATCGTGGCGCTGAAGCTGGAAGATGTTGGTTGTGTCGCTGTGATGCCGTTGGGAAATCCGATCGGCTCCGGGCGCGGGCTAGCTAATCCGTTTAATATCCGCGTTATCAAGCAACGTGCCAGCGTGCCGATTGTCGTGGATGCCGGCATCGGCACGGCATCGGATGCCGCCAAGGCGATGGAATTGGGGGCGGATGCATGTCTGATTAACACGGCGATTGCCGAGGCAAAAGACGAATGCATGATGGCCAGAGCCATGCGTGATGCCGTACGAGCAGGGCGTCAGGCATTTTTGGCTGGACGTATGCCCAAGCGTGCGTTTGCATCGGCATCGTCACCGACTGAAGGTTATATCTGGGATTAAATAATTGAACGGTCAGGATACAGGTTCCGCTATCTTGATTGCAAAAAGGAAATAGCAATGACTGAATTGAAGAATGATTTATTTCTGCGCGCTTGTTTGCGGCAGGATGTGGAACGCACACCGGTTTGGATGATGCGTCAGGCCGGGCGTTATCTGGCTGAATATCGCGCCACACGCGCTCGCGCAGGCGGCTTTCTGAATCTTTGCCGTTCGCCGGAAATGTGCAGTGAAGTGACGCTGCAGCCGATTGATATTCTCGATGCTGATGCGGCGATTCTTTTTTCCGATATTCTGGTGGTGCCGGAAGCCATGGGTATGGAGCTCACCTTCGGCGCCGGTGAGGGACCGAAGTTTCCTGATCCGATCACCTGCCGCGCCGATGTCGAGAAACTGCCGGTGTTGAACGACCCGACTATTGGTTTGGGTTATGTGATGGATGCGGTAAGTACCATTCGCCGTGATCTTAATGGCCGCGTGCCGCTGATCGGATTTGCCGGTTCACCGTGGACACTGGCAACGTATATGGTTGAAGGTGGTGGCTCGAAGAATTTCTCCAAAGTCAAAGCGATGATGTTCAATGAACCGCAAACGATGCATCTCCTGCTTGAAAAACTGGCCGACTCAGTGGCGGCATATCTGAATGGTCAGATCGCTAACGGGGCGCAGGCCGTGCAGATTTTCGATACATGGGGCGGCATTCTGTCTACCCGTGATTACAAGGAATTTTCACTGGCTTATATGCAGCGCATTGTCTCGCAGCTGACGCGTGAAAATGAAGGCCGCAAGGTACCGGTGATTCTCTATTCCAAGGGTGGTATGGGTTGGCTGGAAGCAATGGCCGATACCGGTTGTGATGTGCTGGGTCTGGACTGGTCGATTGATATTGATCTGGCCAAAGCACGCGTTGGTGACCGTGTGGCATTGCAGGGTAATATGGATCCGACCATGCTCTACGCCAAGCCCGAGCGTATTCGCGCCGAAGTGAAAGATATTCTGGCCCGCTTCGGTCATGGCAATGGTCATGTGTTCAATCTCGGTCACGGTATCACACCGGATGTTCCACCTGAGCATGCGATTGAGTTCTTTAAAGCCGTGCGCGAAGAATCAGTTAAATACCACGGATAATTTCAGCTGGGGATATTGATATGCCTATTTATGAATTTCACTGTCGGCAATGTGAGCGCGATTTCGAAACGCTGGTGATGCGCTCGCAAGAGAAAGTCAGCTGTCCTGATTGCGGCAGCGATCAATTGCAAAAGCTGATCTCGGCGCATGCCGTGGGTCATGCTATGCCGGATACCGCATGTGGTTCAGCGCCCTGTTCGCCTGCACCGGCTTGCGGCGGCGCTTGTTCGGCGCGCTAAAACGTAATAACTATGATGTTGAGAGAGGGTATTCGATGGGCATGAAGGTGTTGGTGGTTGGCGGTGGCGGCCGTGAACATGCGCTGTGCTGGAAGTTGAGAGATTCCGCATCGGTCAGTGAAGTGATTTGTGCGCCGGGCAATCCCGGCATTCGCCGCGATGCACGTTGCATTGCTATAGGCGTTGAAGATATTCAGGGATTATTGCAACTGGCCCAGCAGGAGCAGGTGGATCTCGTTGTTATCGGTCCGGAAGTGCCGCTTGTACTGGGTCTGGCCGATGTGTTGAGAAAGGCAGGGTTTAAAGTGTTCGGTCCGGATCAGGCGGCGGCAGAGCTGGAGGGTAGCAAATCATTCTCCAAGATGCTGATGGATGAAGCCGGTGTGCCGACAGCCAAATTCGAAGTGCATACGGATGTGCAAAAAGCTGAAGCCCTGATTCATTGCTGGGGTGCGCCGATTGTGGTCAAGGCCTCCGGTCTGGCGGCAGGCAAGGGCGTGATTGTGGCGCAAAGCGAAGATGAAGCCATTGAAGCGGTGCGCGATATGCTTTCCGGCAATGCCTTCGGCGCGGCCGGGGCAGAGGTGGTGATAGAGGCGTGTCTGATGGGTGAAGAGGCCTCGTGCCTGTTTATCGTCTCCGGCGACACCATTGTTCCGCTGCTCTCCAGTCAGGATCATAAAGCTCTGCTCGATGGTGATAAGGGTCCGAATACCGGTGGCATGGGCGCTTATGCACCCGCACCGTGCGTCACCGCTACGGTGGCGAACGAAGTCATGGAAACAATTGCTCGTCCGATTATCAAGGCACTGAAAGCGCGTGGTATTGATTATGTCGGCACCTTGTATGCGGGTGTGATGCTAACCAGTGATGGCCCGAAGACGCTGGAGTTCAATGTGCGCTTTGGTGATCCGGAGTGTCAGCCGTTAATGTCGATGCTGAAATCTGATCTGGGTGAAGTGTTGCTGGCGGCAGCTGAACATCGTCTCGATGGTATGGAGTTAAGCTGGCATTCGGGCTCGGCCCTTTGTGTGGTTGTTGCATCTCAGGGCTATCCGCAGGATTTTGACAAAGGTCAGGCCATTGGCGGCCTGGATGCTGTTGAAGCAGCTGGTGCTGTCGTATTTCACGCCGGAACCGCAGAAAAAGATGGTGTTCTGGTGAATTCCGGGGGTCGCGTGCTGGGTGTAACCGTGGTGGCGGATGATGTGGCAAGCGCTCAGCAGAAAGTTTATCAGGCATTGCAACATCTGGATTGGCCCGGTGGATATTATCGTAAGGATATTGGTCACCGCGCGGTTTGATCAGGCGGAAGCTCTGGCAAGCAATGTAGAGCTTCTGTTTTTTTTATACTCACCGGTGGGCAGCCAGTAGCAGGCCGAAGAAAATCATCGAGCCACCGGAAATGCCTGTCCAGAAACCGACCTCACCGGTGGCGTAACTGGCAAGGATGCCGCCACCAATTGCAGCAAGCATGCTGCCCAGTATTTGCGGCATGCGTGAGCTTTCGAGGTGCTGGCTGGGTATGCGGCCTTCGGTCACCGTGGTCATCAGTCGGTCCAGCTTTTGCGGCAGGGTCATCCAGTCACGCAGTTGTCCGCGAATTTCTCCGGCAAGGGCTTCGGTTTTGCCGATCGGGCCCATGTGGCGGGCCATCCATTCGGTCACCAGCGGACGGGCCAGCATCCAGATATTGACCTGATCAGCCAGCTCGCGGGCAACACCTTCGATGACCACCATGGTTTTTTGCAACAATAGCAATTGTGGTTGAGTTTCCATTTTAAAACGTTCGGTGACGGCAAACATACTGAACAGCAATTCGGCAATGGAAATCTGCGCCAGAGGCCGGTTGAAAATAGGCACGGCAATTTCCCGTAGTGCATCTTCAAAAGCAGAGATGTCCGTATCCAGCGGTACATAGCCGGCATCCAGATGGACCAGCGCGGCACGGTTATAATCTTCCCTGAGAAAGGCCATCAGCATATCGCCGATATAACGGCGCGAATGCATGTCCAGCCGACCGACAATGCCGAAATCCACCAGAATGATTTCGCCCTGCTCGGAAACAAAGATGTTGCCCGGATGCATATCGGCATGGAAATAACCATCAACAAAGACCATGTGAAAGAACAGTGCAGCGGCGCGTTCACACAGTTTAAGGGTATCCACACCGGCTTTTTGCAGCGCTTCAATCTCGTCAATCGGCATGCCGCTGATGCGTTCGCTGGTCATCACTTCGCCATTGCTGTAGTTCCACAGCACCGCCGGAACTCTTACTCCGTCAAGCTTGGCGAAGTTTTCCGCGAAGCGGCCTGCATGGGCGGCTTCAGCCCGCAGATTCAACTCACCACGGATAGTGGTGGAGAATTCTTCAACAACACGCACCGCCTTCAGGCGCTCATATTCAGGGAAATACTTTTCAAACATCGATGCCAGCAGCGTTAGAATCGATAAATCATCTTCAATGGTGCGCGCCACATGCGGGCGTCGCACTTTCACCGCAACGCGTTGTCCATCTTTGAGCTCGGCAAAGTGCACCTGCGCAATCGAGGCGGCTGCAATCGGCGTTTCATCAAAGCTTTCAAAGATGCCATGTTCGCCGATTAACGGTTTTTTAAAAGAGCGCTCAATAATGTGACGGATCGAGTGAAATGATTCCGGTGGTACATCGTCCTGTAGCTTCTTCAGCTCAAGCGCAACATCCATGGGCAGTAAATCGACACGGGTCGACAGCATTTGACCGAATTTGATGAACGTCGGCCCCAGCGATTCCAGCGCCTGACGAATCTGACTGCCAAGGTCGGCGGGCATGGCATCGTCGCGGAAAAACTGGATTAACCATGCATAGGGACGAAACAAACGCATACGCACAGCCAGCGCGGCCATGCCATGTGTGGTCAGAATGTAACCGATGCGCAGCAGGCGAAGATTACGATTAATATTTCCGGGTAGTTTCAAGATGGTTTATGTCAGGAGACTGACGTCTGGTCTTGTTGCTGCTGTTCCAGGCGATGTTCAAGACGGGTGGTGCGGGCTTTCAGGCGGCTGATCTGGTGGGCCAGCGTTTCCACACCCGCCTGCCAGTTTTGCAGGCGCTCACCATCGGGAGTATGCATCGATTGCAAGACATCGCTGACAGCCTGTTTGGAATTTTTGCTGACGGTGGCCTCGGCAGCGACCAGTGCATGCGCTGTTTTAGCGACACGTGAACCGAAAAATTCACCGAAATTCGAGCGTAACTCCTGTTCCCAGTCGAGATCAGCCGTGGCCAGTAAAGTTTTAAAGCGCAGCATGGCTTCAGAGTCACCGCTCAGCTTCAATACCTGTTGAAAAACGAGATCATCCGGATCCTCTCTGGCGAAACACAAGCGGGCAAAACCAGCTGTGGTTGCTTCGATGCGGACATCGATGCTGCCTTGATGGTTCGGGTGCACCCAGACGCGGCCTTTGGCAAAACCGAGGAAAAAGCAGCTTGAGGTGTCGCGCACATAAATGCGGAAGGTTTTATCGTTCAGTGCGTTGAGCAGCGGTTTGAGTTCAGCATCACGCGAGAAAAACAAATCAAGCACAGTGGAAAGTACGACGCACTGAACCGGTACCGGAATTAAGCGCAGGGGTAAAAACAGCACACTCATAGTTTGTAACCTCGATGCAGGGCAACAATTCCACCAGTCATATTGTCATGCCGAACCAGTTCAAAACCGGCTTTGCCAAGCATTTTTTCAAAGCGTTGCTGGTCGGGGAAGCGGCGGATTGATTCTACCAGGTATTGATAGGAGGCACGGTCACCGGCAATCAATTCACCCATCGGCGGAATAATGTTGAAGGAATAGGCATCGTAAACCACATCCAGCAGCGGCAGTACCGGCTTGGAAAATTCCAGGCACAAAAACTGACCGCCGGGTTTCAGGACACGATGGAATTCAGCTAAGCCAGCAGCAATATCAACAAAATTACGGATGCCGAAAGCAATCGTTACGCAGTCAAAACTATTCTCGGCAAACGGCAGTTTCGAGCCGTCGGACTGGATGCAATCGGCACGGCCGGGCAGATAACCGGCATCGATGACGCGCCGAGCGCCTTCGCGCAGCATCGGACCATTCAGATCGGTCAGTACGACGCGGCCTTTGCCGCCCATTTTTTTGAGTAAGCCGATAGAAATATCACCGGAGCCCGCCGCTACATCCAGCGCCGTCTGACCATGACGTACAGCGGCAGTACCCAGCATGCGCATTTTCCACAAGCGGTGCATGCCCATACTCATGGCATCGTTCATGATATCGTATTTGCTGGCGACGGATGAAAATACACCCATGACCTTTTTTTCTTTTTCGTCTGTTCCGACGGTTTCAAAACCGAAATGTGTCTGCTGCCTCATGGGTTGCAAGGGTATCAGCCACCTCGCTAAAGCTCCAGAAAAAGCAGCTTTTACAAGCCTTTTGCGGGTTGGGGCTGTGCATAAGCTGTGGATTACTTATGGATGGTTTGTGATGTGGAACACACTATCAGTAGTGCTGTAAGATGTATTGACGCGCAAGATATAGTTTGTAAACTCGGCCGCCGTGAGTCGCACCGGACGTCGGAAACAGAGCCTGCGACGAATTGATGAGAAGAGGGAGTTTTAATATGTGCGCCAGATTGAGTAACACCGTGGCGGTGTCCAGTGAACCAGCGAATGATGTTGAAAAAGAAGACCTGCCTTTGCAGCCTGCCAGTGCAGATATCTGGGACGTTAAATATCGCCTCAAGGACAAGCAGGGGCAAGCCGTAGACCAGAGTATTGAAGATACATGGCGTCGTGTGGCGCGCTCGCTGGCCGATGTAGAAGCGCCTGAAAATCAGGAATTCTGGTATCAGCGCTTTGTCTGGGCACTGGCGCAAGGTGCGATTCCGGCCGGACGTATTATGTCCAACGCCGGTGCCGAGGCTTACAAGCCAGCCACATCAACCATCAACTGCACGGTTTCCGGCACGATTCCTGATTCAATGAATGGTATTTTGTCGATGGTGAAAGAAGCCGGGCTGACGCTGAAAGCCGGTTGCGGTATCGGTTATGAGTTTTCCACGCTGCGTCCCAAGGGCGCCTATGTGACCGGTGCCGGCGCTTACACTTCCGGCCCGCTGTCGTTTATGGATATTTTTGATTCGATGTGTTTCACGGTTTCTTCGGCCGGTGGCCGTCGCGGCGCCCAAATGGGCACGTTTGATATTTCGCATCCCGACGTTATCGATTTTATCCGTGCTAAACGTGAAAACGGCCGTCTGCGCCAGTTCAATCTCTCCTGTCTGATCACCCGTGATTTTATGGAAGCAGTGAAAAACGATACCGACTGGGATCTTGTTTTTCCGGCTTCGGCAAGTGAAGTCGAAGATACGAACAACACCATCGTCTGGAAGCATTTACCGCATTATAAAACCAATAACGTGGTGCGTAACGACAAGGCACAGGTGGCATGCAGGGTCTATAAAACCATCAAGGCCCGGCGTTTGTGGGATGTCATCATGGCCTCGACCTACGATTATGCCGAGCCGGGCTTTATTCTGATCGATGAAGTCAACGAGATGAACAACAACTGGTTCTGCGAAGATGTGCGTGCGACCAACCCGTGTGGAGAGCAACCGCTGCCGCCGTATGGCGCTTGTCTGCTGGGCAGCGTCAACCTGACCAAATTCGTGCGCCACCCGTTCACCGACAAAGCTTTTTTCGACTGGGATGCTTATCGCGAAGTGGTTTCCGTGTTCACTCGCATGCTGGACAATGTGGTGGAAGTGAACGGTCTGCCCTTGCCGGGCCAGCGCGATGAAATTATGCGCAAGCGTCGTCATGGTATGGGTTTTCTCGGGCTTGGTAGTGCCCTGAGCATGTTGCGCGTGCCCTATGGTTCTCCTGATTCTCTCGTGTTTACCGAAAAAGTGTCCTACGAAATGGCACGCACCGGTTTCAGGGTGGGAATTGATCTGGCCGCTGAAAAAGGTGTTGCACCAGTGATGGAGGAAGAGTTCGAAGTTACCACCGAGATGCTGGCCAAGCGTCCTGAGCTGGCGGCCGACGGTATCAAGCTGGGTGACAAGCTGAAGGGGCGCGTGTTGTGGGCGAAATATTCCCGCTACATGCAGAAATTCGCCAGCACCGGCAATGCCGAAGATGTGGCAATGCTCGATGCGCTGATCGAAAAAGGCTGTCGTTTTACACACCATTCCTCGATTGCCCCGACCGGCACCATCAGTCTGAGTCTTGCCAACAATGCCTCCAACGGTATTGAGCCGAGCTTCGCTCATCATTATGCCCGCAATATCATCCGTGAAGGCAAGAAGAGTAAGGAAAAGGTGGATGTATTCTCCTATGAACTGCTGGCTTATCGCGAGCTGATCAACGGTGATGCCATGCCGTATGCCGAAGATGAAGCATGCAAGTTGCCGGACTATTTTATCAGTGCCGATGAAGTTACGCCGAAACAGCATGTGGATATTCAGGCGGCGGCGCAGCTGTGGATTGATTCGTCGATCTCCAAGACCGCCAACGTACCAACCGATTTCGCCTATGAGGATTTCAAAGACATCTACATGTATGCCTACGATAAAGGCCTGAAAGGCTGCACCACCTTCCGCTTTAATCCGGAAGCATTTCAGGGCGTGCTGGTGAAAGACAAAGACCTCGCCAACACCACTTATCGCTTCAAGCTGGAAGACGGCACGGAAGTTGAGCTGAAGGGCAATGAGGAAGTCGAATACGACGGCGAAATGCACACCGCCGCCAATCTGTTCGATGCCTTGAAAGAAGGCTATTACGGCAAGTTCTGATGGATATGCAGCAAGCTGAATTCAGCATCTTACCGGGCAATTGTCGCCATCAGGCGAAGCGTTACATGCAACAGAAGATCGCGCATCTTCCGGCTGCTACAGGAGGGCACCATGGCCATTAAAATCGAGAAGAAAATCACCGGCTACGAAGTTGTAAAAGCTGGCGACAGAGAGGAACAGCCAAGCAATGTGACACATATTGCGCCATTGCTTGAGCGTGATGATATTCTTGACGGTATCACCTACAAAATCAAAACGCCGATGTCCGATCACGCCATGTACATCACCATCAACGATGTGGTGGTGAATGTCGGCACTCCGGATGAACACCGCCGTCCGTTTGAAGTGTTCATCAATTCCAAGAACATGGAACATTTCATGTGGATTGTGGCGCTCACCCGCGTGATTTCCGCTATCTTCCGCAAAGGTGGCGATATCACCTTCCTGGTGGAAGAGATGAAAGCGGTGTTTGATCCGCGTGGTGGTTATTACAAACGCGGCGGCCGATATATGCCGTCACTGGTGGCTGAAATCGGTGAAGTGATTCAGCAGCATCTGGTCTCCATCGGCATGATGGAAGGTCAGCTCGATACGCCGGAACTCGAAGCCAAGCGTCGTGAAGTCAAAGAGCGCCTCGGTGATGATGCGATTGCCAAGGGTAATCAGTGCGACAAATGCGGTGCCATGGCCGTCATCAGGCTCGATAATTGTAATACTTGTCTGGAGTGCGGCGACTCCAAGTGTGGGTGATATTGTATTGAAGATGTTCAAAAAGAGTGTGAGATAGAGTATAAGTTGCAAAAAGTTAAATGGGTGCCTGGGGAGGATTCTTTCCGGGCACCTGTGTTTCTAGAAATAGAGAAATGAGGAACATTGGCTTCAGTTCTTCAAACTGCTCGATCATCTGGTAAAGCTCGTCAGAGCACATGATTTTCAGGCTTGTCATTTCTTCAGAGACTCGACTGAATGTTCTCTGAATCTTGTGAGGAAACTCTCCGACTGTTTGTTGGAATTCGACAATTACTTCTGGTGAGTTATTCGACTCAAGCAGCTTTAGCATGACTTGAGGCATGGTTTCTCTTGAAAATGCCTCATACTCCTGCGCTACGGCAGCAGCTGATGCCTCGAACTTCTTGAAAATACTCGACATAGGTATCTTTCTTTGCCACAAAGAGCATCTCTTCCCGCTCACGCTTGTATTTGAAGTGATGAAGCAAAAAAGGGACAACTATCGAAGCGATAATGACGCCAAATTTTTGGATAGAAATTTCTATCCAGCTCACTTCATCGCTCATTTGTCACCTTCCAGCTTCTTCTGTGCTTTCAAAAAAGCTTTGGTTTGTTTGTCGAAGTCAGATTCCATTTTCTGGGTTTTGTTGAATTTCTCGTATTCTGACCATGCTTTCTGTTCCGCTTGTTTGCGTGATATGTTCCCAAAACCATCCAGAACCTTGTATTCATTGAACTCCAGGAATTTATTCACGCTCTCGGCAAAACCTTCCATGGTGAAACTGTTTCTACGTTCGATAATGCCTTCGATATAATCAAACTGAAGTTTCACCGTTTTTTTAAGGCTATTTTAGTCAAGTTGGCATGAAAATTTCTTCGCAATTTTGATGCTAAAAATAATCGTTATATAACAGTAGGTTACATCTATATTAACTTGTTTCCGGCAGCTCCGTCATGTAGAATATTTCAGCGTAAGCTATTGATATTTATGCCAAAAGGAGCCTTCCCTATGTTTATTTTACATC
>Ga0210037_1000294_pt1 | contig 40863 bp, 47 predicted proteins | sample CryGey08umfilter_3_FD_185451 | JGI IMG/M metagenome (GOLD analysis project Ga0210037, IMG submission 185451) | Groundwater microbial communities from aquifer in Utah, USA - Crystal Geyser 4/9/14 0.8 um filter (SPAdes) (version 3) | ecosystem: Environmental > Aquatic > Deep subsurface >...
AACTCTCCTTTGGTAGCTTAGTTGCCTCCATTATACCCGGGGCGCTTCACGGAGTCTAGATATATCTCTTACATTTATATCTTATGCTTATATCTTTAGCTTAAATCTTACGCTTAAAAGAATAGAACGAAAAGGGAAAGTTACCAAGCCCTTATGGTTTGATCTGGCTTACATCAAGCTTTTCAATACAGGTCATAAACGCCTGTGTGGATCGTGCCGGTGCGTGTTTACTGGTAACCAAATAAAGGTCTCTTAAAATCGGAGGCCCAGGTAGCTTAACAGTTACAATCTCACCCAGCTTAAGCGAGCGTTCTGCCGCCCACTTAGAGGTAATCGCCACACCAAGACCCGAGCTTACGGCGTTTACGACGGCCTCGCTGCTACCAAGCTCCATGACAATGTTGAGATCGTCGAGCGTTAGACCCTGCTTTGCAAGATGGCTCTCGATCGTCTGCCTGGTACCCAATCCCCGCTCGCGCAAGATGAATTCCGCCTGGCTGAGGTCATTTAAGGTAACCATGCGCTTCTCGGCAAATTCGTGCCCCGCCGGGACGATAAATACCAGCTCGTCATTGAGAAACGGGTGGGCGCTCAGCTGCGCCACGTTCGGCTTTGCGCCGACGAGCCCGATTTGAAGCTCTCCAGAGATAATCATCTCTGTGATCTCATTGGTATCGCCGATTTTCAGCGTAATTGAGACCTCCGGGTACTCTTTCTTAAATTTGCCGAGAATTTTCGGCAGCACATACTCGCCCGGGATGGTACTTCCGCCCACGGAGAGCCGGCCCTTTACGGATTCACCAAGCTCCTCAAGCTGATGCTGCGCGTTATCCATCTGCGAGACGATCTGCAGCGCGGTGGGATAGAACAACTTGCCAGCCTCGGTGAGCTGGACTTTCTTGGTTCTGCGATCAAGCAGGTCGACCCCGAGAAACTCTTCGAGAGCCTGTATCTGAAGACTCACCGCGGGTTGCGATACACCCACGGCACGCGCCGCCGCCGAGAACGTGCCCTTCTCGACTATGCTGACGAACGCCTTAAGTTGGTTGATATTCATAGCGCCTCCTATAACTATTAATTATAAAAAGTATCGTTTAACTATTGGCTTTTATTATAGCAAGTTAAAATAATTTGAATAGAGCGGGGAATCACCTAGCATGGATTAGCGAACATCAATCGGCTGAATTGTAGAAATTAATGGGGTGGAGTCACCCCCCCCCATTAAGCGGCTTTCATAACCGGTAAATCGGGATCGGCCGTATTGGACTGCACCCCTGAGACCGGACAATCAAATAAGGCACAAGGTTTGCAATTATACACGTCTTCGATAAAGTAGCCAATGCGGCCTAAGGCATCGAAGATATCCTCATACTCGGACAAGTTCACCTCCTCTTTCTTTAATGTTGCCATGAAGGATTCGGCAAACGCATTATCATACGGATTGCCGGATCTACTCATGGAGATGGCGATACTATTGGTTAAAAGCAGTTCAACGTAGTCGTGGCATACATACTGCACCCCGCGATCAGAGTGATGAAGAAGCCCAGGCCTTATGCTGCGCCTTACGAGTGCCATTCTAAGGGCTGCAAGGGAAAGTTCATGGTGGAGATAATCCCGCAGCGCCCAGCCTACGACTCTGCGAGAGAACACGTCCACAATTACAGCCAGATATACGAAGCCCTGCTGAAGCCTGACGTAGGTGATATCGGCCACCCACAGCCGGTCAATCTCGGTGGGAACAAATCCTTTGGCAAGATTTGGATATACCTTGAGCCCGTGGGCGGAGTCGGTGATCGCAATATATCTGCGCTTTTTCTTCTTGGTAAGCTTGTTCTCTTGCATGATGCGAAGAATGTGCTTGTGGTTTACGATATGGCCTCTGCGCTTGAGCTCAGCCGTCACCCGTCGATAGCCGTAGCCTGCAAACTCGAGAACGATCTTTCTAATTTTCTCTGCAAGGGCCGTATCGTTATTGCCCACTACCCGATCCCGGCCAACCCAGCCATAATACGCGCTCGTCGATACGCCTAAAAGCTCGCACATCCGAGCTACGCAGAGGCGCCCCCGATACTCATCGATCAGCATATGGATTACCTCTCGATTTCTTTCAGGCGCTTCAATGCGTTTTTTAAAAAATCGATCTCCATGGCTTGGCGGCCGATGAGGCGCTCCATCTCGGTCATCTTGGCTTTCTCGGTAGAACGGGAGCCATTGCCTGGAAACGGGTTTTTCGGCGCTGCTTTTAGATTGCGGCGCCACCGATAGAACATGCCGCTCGTGATCTCATAGCGGCGGCAGATCTCCGCTACCGGAACCCCGGCATCTGCCTCGGAGAGAACTTGTAATTTAAATTCTGGACTAAATTTTCGTTTACTGCCGGACATTAAGATACTCCTTCCTAGTTCAAGAGTGTCTTATCTTTTTGTCCGGTACAAGGGGTTCACTCCATCCGAGCGAATACCACTAAGAAATATTAGGATTATGACCCATTGGCAAGATAAAAACCATGTAAGGCATTCGCAAACTTGGCCTATCTCGTGGTAAAAGCTTATTAATGACAATGCGATGTATCATTTAGAGTGTGGCTTAACTTACTCTGTTGCCGATTGCCACACTAATCTTCTGGGCACTACTCCATTTTTTGGCAGCCATTATTGATTAGCATTAATTGAAGAAGGATTATTCATCAGCCTTGTAGGATAAAAGCACAAATATGTAAAAGGAGAGCTTGCTACGGACAGCAAATCAGATTACCTTAGAGTACCAATCAACTATGCCACCAGCCACGTTAAAGGGCCTTGTGCCTTGAGAGCCTTAGTCTTAAGGCTAAAATCACAGGCGACAAAAAGCTAGCTAATACTGAGCTGGTTAGGGCTGCTGTTCGGTTTATGCTAGCTGCTGGGGTTGATGTAAGCGGATGCAAGAGCGAAGAGGATTTACTTGCGAGGATGAGAACGACACGATAGATTATTGCTTTTCCTGGTCGTAAAGCACCTGAGGTCATTAAATCGAGCACGCACACAGAATAGCTCATACCCCGTTAAATTGTGGCTGATATTTTTAACAAGGTCTAGGGTTCAATTATTGTGGTGCTAGCCGAACTGAACTCCTGCTATACCCTCCTGGAATGTTTATATCTGTCACGCTTTCGAGAACTATCGAAGGACTAAGGAACTCTGGCAGGGTAACGTTGGGCTGACCATGAACCCATAAAAAGAGTTCGCAACCTAAAACTGAAGGGTGAAAAATCAACCCGTCCTTAGGCGCACTTTCATAACTTAATTTTATCTTTTCAACAGGCCCTGCTTCGAATAAGCTTTCGATAAGGCCCTCATGTGATAAACCAATCAAAATATGTTGCGTTATGGCATTACCGCGAGCAAATTCCTCCTCATTGTAGTCCATTGCCGCATCAAACACATCAACGGGAATAAAAATTCCCATTGCAGACCTATGCGGGCATCGCCAATATTATAACTGCTTCCATCATATAGCTTCTTGACGATTTTGTAGAAGATAAAGTGCGCCCTAATTTGGTAGGTAGAGAGTCGGGTAACAAGCGCAGCCTTACCAACGCCTCTATCGTCACGAGGAATCCCACTTCTCGATGAAGCAAGTACCCCTCCGAAGTATTCGGCAGCTAGGGGGTCCTCGGAAAAGGAGCCATCATCCAAGATGGATTTAAGTACCTTAGGGGGAACTGACTCGTCCTGGTCGATCCTATCACCGAGCTTCTTCTCGGCGATAGAGAAGATTCTTTCCACGTTGCCAGCTCTCTTCTCAGCCCAACCCTTTATTCCCTCCCCTAGATAGTCTGCAGTTGGCCCTAGAATCTTTACCACAATTTGAGCAGAACCGAAGATGGTGGCTAATTGTATAGCATCCATCGGTAGACCCCCTATGAATTATTATCTAATTCATATACTAAACGTTTTAACGGCCTCTTAACACCAAACACATGTTCGTTTATACTACCCCCCCATAGGTGGTATATATGCCTATTCGTATATTCGGAGGTCATGGGATAGTAAACATAACGACACTGGAAGAAATCCTTAAGCACGGAAAAGCTGTTGGCGAGGATTTGGCGACAGGCAAGCGCATTGTTGCCGATCTTACAAAAGAGGAAAAGCGAGCGTATCACACCTATTTAAGAAGCCTAGGCAATCATAAAATGTAGTCTTTTCTACTTCCTGGTTACATCTACATGCACTCGACCACGGCAACAAGGCACTCATGCTGTGAGCATTGCAGATGTATGCCGTTTTAACTGTGCCACAGATTTTGAGAATGAGATTTAGCCTCGACCCCTATAGATTAAATGCAATAGCCGAAGTCATTTTGACGCGGTTGAAGCACACAAGACGAGCAATCGCCCTTACTTGATAAGTTCCAATCAAACGGATAGAGTGGTGCTAACCGTAAGGTAAAAACGGAATTGATCTTCGAGACAATATGACTGATGATAAGTTGCGGCTTGTAGAGTCGCTAATACGTACCATTCCAGAATTAACTACTGGCCAACTACACTGGCTACAACGTGTTATTACCGTTTTTAGCGCTGAACATGAATATACTCTAAACGAATCGGATATATTCGATACGATAACCTTACAGAACTTTGGGGATGCAATCCGTGTGCATCATAGTTTCTCATCGGAACCTTTTACTAAGGATAAATTTGAGCATGTCTTAGTTAAGGTTCTGAATATGGATGGGCATAAGGCCATTCTTGCGCCAAAGACCAATCCTGGTCATGATATTACTGTTGACGGGGTTAAGCTCTCGCTCAAGACCCAGGCTGATAAGGGGATAAGAGAAGAAGCCCTTTGGATCAGCAAGTTTATGGAACTCGGAAAAGGACATTGGGGTGATAACCCCGCTGATCTCGAAGGCTTACGCAATCAGTTCCTTTCTCATTTGAAGAGCTATGACAGAATTTTAAGCCTTCGTTCCCTTTTAAAAGGCCCACAATGGAAATATGAGCTTGTCGAAATACCTAAGCAAATTCTCTTAAGAGCACAAGCTGGGAAGCTGGAAATGATGGTTAGTAGCAAACAATTTCCTAAGCCTGGATATTGTTACGTATGCGACCAAGATGGAGGCGCTCTTTTCGATTTGTATTTCGATGGTGGTAGTGAGCGAAAACTGCAAATAAAGAATCTGCGAAAGGCATATTGCAAGGTTCATGCGGTTTGGGAGTTTCTTATTCCTCAGGACTAAGGGTAGCCTGGACTGCATTAGTTCGCCGATTGGCAATAGCTACATATTCGTCCTTTAGTTCAATCCCAACACAGCGCCGCCCTAGTTCCTTTGCTACTATTCCAACCGTTCCGACCCCATAGAATGGATCAAGAACGAGGTCGTCAACTCGACTGCCAGACAGCATACATGGCCTCACGAGCGCACGTGGAAAGACTGCAAAGTGGGCTTCAGGGCAAGGCTCAGTATTTATCGACCAAACTGTTCTTTTATTCTTTAACCCATTGCCGTTTGCTGTTTGTTCCTTAATGGCCTCTTGATTGAAATAATACCGCTCTGATTTCGTAAATAAGAACATATACTCATGGGCAACGGTAAATCGATCCTTAACACTTTCAGGTTGACAATTGGGTTTATACCAAATGATATCGTTGCGCAAAAACCACCCGTCTTTTTGGCATTCGAGGGCGAGCAACCAGGCTATGCCAATAAGATCTTTTTTCTTTAGGCCTGGTGGCGTTGGTGGCCGATAAGACATCGCTCTCCCCTTGTTCTTATCATCGGCATCTCTCCATTTTCGACCACCCGATGTATAAGTGTTCCCGATGTTAAGCCAAAATGTTCCATCAGGCTTTAGGACTCTACGAACTTCTCTAAAGATATCAACAAGGCTTTTAATGTAGAGGTGCAAATCTGGCTCTGCTCCGATTTGGTTTTCCATACCATAGTCTCTTACGCCCCAGTAGGGAGGCGATGTGACCACACATTGAAAGGTATTATCCGGAAGCCGACGTATCAATTCTCTTACATCTCCAGGTAATACAACTAATGGATGTTCTTCAGTTGGCCATTTTATCCCATGTCTTTGGTTGTCTTTATTAATAACAATGTCATCCATAAGCAAAATTTTCGCATAATCCTAACGCATGCGCAAGTATTATTATCGCTCTTTTTTAGGCCTTCCGGTCTTTTTTTTGCCGATTTTAGCAAATTCGGCTAGGTCGCTTTCCAGAATCATATGGTCCCTGCCAAATTTTTCTGAGGGCAAGCGCTTTTCCGCAATTAACTGGCGGATCCTCGATGGCGTCACGTTAAGATATTTTGCAGCATCTTCAGTAGTAAAAAACTCATTCATATACTACAGATATTATGGTACCTCATATATATGTTCAACTATCTTCTCCTCAGCAATCACTAATAGATACCGCTAGAAGCTCATACTCAGCTAAATTGTTGTTACTCGTTCTGTCTTACATTCTTAACAAGGGCTCTGAGGTGCGCCCCAAAACTTGAACTACTATTAAAATTTCCTAAGGTGAACGGCGGTATTAGGCTGTCGTTAATGCAAGCTCTCGTTTGATGAAGTCGTCCGGTGCAAGGTAGCCGATACTTGAGTGCCGGCGCTTTTCATTATAATAACACAGTGCTTTATTGATAAGCTCTATCACCTCGCTTTCTGTCTGTGCGGCAGCAAACACATCGGCCCACTCGTCCTTTAGTCTGCCAAAGAAGCTTTCCATCCCGGGGTTATCCGAGGGTGTTGCAATGCGACTGTAGGATACTCGCACGCCATCCTTTATAAGTTCACCTACATATTCATAACCGGTGTAGACGCTGCCCTGGTCCTGGTAAAAGATAACGCCGGACAGATCTGACGCCCAGCTTTTTTAAATACGCTTTTGCTTGGCGACATACCCCGATAACCATATGAAGAAGAGAGGTGGTGCGCCGGAAACCTACATCGCTCCCACGGTTCGCAAAAAGAGTCCCGCTAAGATGCCAACCGCTAGCACCGAATCTTTTAAGCCCGAGCCTGTACCTGATACGACCGAATATGAAAGCATTCTTACCATCATGCAGAACATGGTAACCGTCATTGAGAGGAGCCCGAGCGCGTTTAAGAATATGCAAGAGGAAGATATCCGCCAGCACTTCCTTGTCCAGCTTAATGGTCAATATGAAGGACAGGCAACCGGAGAGACATTTAACCTCGAAGGGAAGACCGATATTCTTATCCGCGTCGAGGGCAAAAACATATTCATCGCAGAGTGCAAGTTCTGGAAGGGACCAGAATCCCTTAAGAAGGCAATTGACCAGTTGCTCGATTACACAACATGGCGCGATACAAAAACAGCAATCGTAGTATTCAACATGTGTATTCCGACGCTAATCGACCACCGATTCCGAAATAAATCGTCCACTCGTTCCGAGCCAAATCGTCCACCGGTTCTGATTTAAATCGTCCACTTTTTTGCCGTGTATCGGAATCGGTGGTCGAAATGAATCGGAATCAATTAGACGTACTAACACTTCGCGTGCGAAGCAATAAATGACGCCTGGATAACAAGAAGGAGCCTTCCATATACTGTAATAATTACAGTTTTAGGAGGGCAAAATGCCAAAGAAGAGGTTATCCATGCGAAAACTTAAAGAAATGTTAAGGCTAAAGGCTATTGGGTTATCTAACCGCCAGATAGCCCAAAGCACGAAAGTATCACACTCGACGGTAGCTGATTATCTGTCACGAGCTAAAAAAGCTAATCTATCCTGGCCGATCCCTGAAGAATTAGACGACACGGCCCTTCAAGAGATGCTTTTTGGTGAAGAAGAGAAAAAACCAAGGCTAATTGAGCCCAATTACGCCGACATCTACAAGGAGTTAAAGAAGAAGCGCGTCACGCTTCTTCTGTTATGGGAGGAATACATAGCAGCTAACGCGGGCGGCTACCGCTACAGCCAATTTTGCAACCTGTATAGAAACTGGCACGGCCACATTGATCCCTGCATGCGTTTTAACCACAAGGCGGGAGAAAAATGCTTTATCGATTATGCGGGCATGACAATGCCGGTAATAGACAAAAATACCGGCGAGATTAAACAAGCCCAGATATTTGTCGCCACGCTTGGCGCGAGCAACTACACGTACGCTGAGGCCACATGGTCTCAAGAATTACCCAATTTCATCGCGAGCCACATTAGAGCGTTTGAGTTCTTCTTAAGGGGTAACCCAAGTACTGGTGCCGGATAACTTAAAGTCAGGTGTTACAAAAGCCTGTCTCTACGAGCCCGATATCAATCCCACCTATCACGATTATGCGATGCATTACGCTATCGCCATTATCCCTGCCAGGCCTTCAAAGCCGAAAGACAAACCCAAAGTGGAGTCAGCTGTAAATGTAGTCGAGATGTGGATACTGGCATATTTAAGAAACAGAGTGTTTTTTAGCTTATCCGAGCTAAACGATGCTATCAAAGAGCGGCTTAAAGTATTAAACTCTCGCCCATTTCAAAAGCTTGACGGCACCAGAGAACAAATGTTCGTAGAAATAGACAAACCGGCTTTAAGGTCACTTCCCTCAAAGCCATACGAGTTTGCCACCTGGAAAAAGGCCACGGTAAACATCGATTACCATATCGAGGTTAACATGTCATACTATAGCGTCCCATACAGGCTGATGAGAAAAAAGGTCGATGTGCGCCTTACCGCTACTTGCATCGAGATATTCTTCGGTGGCAAGCGTGTTGCAAGTCACATGCGCACCTACAAGAAAGGAATCTTCTCAACTGTATTCGAGCACATGCCAAAAGCCCACCAGAAATACCTTCAAGCCCCATCGACCATTGTCGGCTGGGCCCAAGAGTGCGGCAAGTCGGCTGAGAAACTCGTAAAGGCCATTATGGAATCAAAACCGCACCCTGAGCAAGGATACCGGGCATGTTTAGGGATTATGAGACTCTCGAAGAAATACGGCAACGATCGGGTCGAAGCGGCTTGCCAAAGAGCTCTTGCGGCCGGGGCATTTAGGTACCAATCAGTAAAATCCATCCTTGAGAAAGGCTTAGATAAAGCTCCCCTTGAGGAATTCTGTACACCCATAATCAGTCATGAAAACATAAGAGGAAAAGATTACTACGGAGGATAAAATGCTACTCGAACAAACAATTACCAAGCTAAACAAGATGAAGATGTTTGGTATGGCGAAAGAAATAGCCAGGCAGACGACAATCGATGAAATCGCACAATTAAGCTTTGAAGAGAGATTTTCCCTACTTGTAGACATGGAGGAGACCTCAAGGGAAAACCGCCGTCTTAAAAGGCTTCTAGCTGAAGCTAAACTAAGAGAAAATGCTTGCATCGAAGACATCGACTTTCGCTCAAGTCGCGGGCTTGATCGCTCGCTCGTGTTGTCTCTTGCAAGTTGCTCATGGATAGAGAAGTATTTAAACGTGCTTTTAACCGGACCGACCGGGGCGGGTAAAACTTTTATCGCTTGCGCCTTAGGCAATGCTGCTTGCCGGCAGGGGCACAGCTCGTTTTACATTAGAGCTCCAAGGCTTTTCAGTGAGCTAAAGATAGCAAGAGCCGACGGATCGTATGTTAAGCTATTAAACAAGTTGGCTAAAACCAAGTTATTAATAATTGACGATTGGGGTATTAGCCCTCTATCGGACTCGCAGAGAAATGATATCTTGGAGGTAATTGAAGATCGCTATCATGTGCGCTCGACAATAATAATTAGTCAGATTCCAATAGACAAATGGCATGACGTGATCGGCAACCCTACAATAGCGGATGCTATCCTAGACCGCATCACTCACAATGCCTATAAGATCAATCTGAAGGGGGAATCTATGCGAAAAACACAACAATTGCTTGACTGATTTCGTCCACTTGTTAATCATGGAATTATCCGGCGTCGCTTCGCTCCGAAAGTGGACGGAATGAATCGGAATCAGTGGTCGGAATCGGCGGAATACACACATAAGACATAAATATTTCAATACTAATCGACAATTAAGCGTTAAATAATTAATCTTTTTAAGTTAGCAGACGAATAGCAAAATACGAAAGAGTCACGTTTCAAGAAATAAGTAGGGGGTTTTGTTGATTTCCCTTAACCTTCGTGCTACCGACCTATATATGTTACAGCAGGCAGAGAGGTATTTTAAGCGTAATATAAAAAGCGAAGCAAATTAGCATTGACTCAAGCTAGAAAAAACCTCTCATTTTTTCAATCGATGCTTTTAGATCTTCATATACTGCTTTTCCATTTTCTTTTTGGTGATGGATTTGATTTCTAATAAAGGTGTGAATGCTCACCTCGTTTTTACTTCCTTTCCAAGGAGATTCTTTTGGCTCGTGCTTTGCAGTAACGAAAAATTCATTATCAAAATCTTTAATAGTTTTGTCGTCGCCATTTATAAATTTTAACTCCTCAAAAAGCTCATTGTGATATTCCTCCGTCGCCAAGTTGAATGCCAAGAAATTTGTTTCATTTGCTGAAATGTAGGGCAAAACACGTTTTTCTATTTCCGACACCTTTTGTTCGTCACACTCTAAAACTCTTATTTTGACCTTTTCGTTCTCTGAAAGTTGTTTCACCAAAAGCGGAGAATGAGAAGCAAGTATAATTTGTGCGTTTATAGAAGATTTCAGCAGAAAATCAACAAATTTTTCCTGTAATATTGGATGTAAATGCAATTCCGGCTCATCTATCAATATTATCAATTGCTTACCGCTTTGCTGGGCGAGATAAAACGAGTATAAAAGAGCAAAAATCATTTCGTAACCCGAGCCAAGATTACTTAAAGTAATTTGTTGATGATTATCTCTTTTGGCAGCAAAGAAAGCGTTTTTAAATGGCTCGCAGTTATCCAAGAAATCCAATTTTATTTGAGAGCCACTAATCTCCTCAAATTTCTTTACTGCTTCGGATAAAAATTTGTTATTAACCTTGTCTTTTTTAATTTTATCGTTTAACTCATCGTTTAGATTTGCAATAGCGGATTCCAAGCTTTTTAGGTATTGATAGCTGAAGTCTTCCATTAACCTATCAAAACGTGTCGTGTTGAAATTTCCGGAGCGCGTTTGAAATAACCTGTTTCTGTCCAGAAAAAGCACGTCATTTTGATTAAACCGCTTGCCCTTGAACGGGTTGTTTACATTGACTCTTAAATCTGGGCTGTTGTCTGGCGGTTTTGCGGGGTCAACTTTTATAAACTTTTGATCACTGACGACAATAGATGAAAGATAGGCTTTTGTTCCTCTTGACCGCACACCAGCACTAAAGGAAAATCCTTTTGCCTTAAATGAACTTTTAGGCATAGTGCCATCAACATCAAATTCTTCGTGAGAATAAATGTTTATTTCAACCTTTTTGCTAGGGTCATTGAAATTATCAATTCCATAGTTTTCCGTTTTGTACTCTAAAAATGGAAGTGCAAAGGCATCTAAAAGAGTAGTTTTTCCGCTTCCATTCTCGCCGACAAAGACATTAAGTCCGGAACCTGCATTTGTTCCATCGGGTGCATTGATTTTGTCGATCCCAAAATTTTTTTCCGATGGGAAAAGACGGAAATTTTTAATTGTGATTTTTTTGATAAACATAATTATGCTTTGCCCTCCACGATGGTGATCTCTTCTTCCGTTAGGCCGTATAGCTCATAGACGAGTTGGTCGATTTGTTTTTCGTATTCGCGGACATTGGCTTGCTTGGCATTATTTTTTAAATAGTCGTCGTCTTTGGTGATGGCGAGGATTTTATCAACGAGGTCTATGAGTGGTTTTTGCTCTTTGGACGATATGTCCGTAATGGGAAGTTTCCTAAAGTCGTTGGGGTAAAAGTAATTTTCCAAGCGGTGACGGCGGATATTGTTGAGATATCTCAGAGCAAACGAAGAATTGAGAATTGCAAGAAGATATTTCAAATCAAACTTTTCTGAAATTCGTTCCAGTTGGTCGCGCGGAATCCGATTAAACTTCTTGATGCTTGTTTGAATGCTTTTATTGTTGACTCCATACAAATCTACAAACATAACAAAAACGACGATGCTGTGATTACATATGATCCCCGTATCATCAAAAATTCCACCGGTCATAATTCCACGCATAATTTTTGGCCGATTGTATAATTCTGGGAAAGTAGGCCGAACTAATTTTTTAGGAATCCGTGATGTGTTCCATTCTAAATAACGAATACGACTAATTTTGTAATTTCCCAAATCTTTTCCCTCAACATATGGCTTACAGTGTATTTTGTCTTTGCTTTCCGCAATAATATCTTTTGCTGTAAATTCACCTTTCCAAAATCTTTCATCACTATTTGGTCGTAATCCATAACTGATATAGCAGATATCGCCGAGGTCCACTACCTGTGCCTTTAAGGCCACTGGATTGTATTCTTTCCTGAACGCATCGCGGCCCAGTGATTTGAATTCTTTCGATGCAATCTCTGTCACATTCACCCTATTCTCAAAGGAACCGCGATGAACAATCGTTCTTGTTTTACCGTTACCGGCAGTTTGGCTAACATTCAATACTACTGGAACAACCCCGGCTTCAAAAACCTCCATTTCCTCAAAATAATCAATGGAGCGCGTAAAGTATTCTTCCTGAATCAAATCAAGGAGTTTGAAGGCATATTTTGAAGTGCAGATAGCATTGGAAACAATGTAGATGAGATCGCCTTTTTGGTTGGCGATATTCAATCCTCTTTCGATAAACGGCACCATTAAGTCCCACTTTTCGTAAAGAGTATTGTATGTTTTGGATTCCTCAAGTTTCTTTCTGAAGGCGAGATATTCAGGTCCAGAGTCGGCGCGGACATACGGAGGATTGGCAATAACTACATCAAAACCGCCTTTTTCTAAAAATACATCTCCGAAATATAGGTGCCATAAAAAGAATGGTCTATTGCCGGAATGTTTTATCTCGTTTAAAATCTCGTGGATGTTTGCTTGAGTATTTAAAATTTCGGCTTTCTTATCTGCGTCCTTTTTGGTCAAGCCGATACCCGTATTTACATACTTGCCAATATTTCTATCAACACTATCAAGATGCGAAATCTCCGACTTAATCGTTTGTTCTATCAGTTCAGTTTGTATCTTTTCAAGATTTTCCCGAGCTTCTTTTTTCTTTTCCTTTGTCTTAGCGTTAAAAAGCCTCAACTGCCATTTGTGATACTTTTCAAAGATTGCTTTAGTCGTTTCGTCGTTATCAAACAAGCTGAGACGATTATCTTCCTCAAACAGATTTAAATATTTTGGTGATTTGACGCCGACGATTGCCGGGTCAAACAGCCTTATTGTTTTTTTACCCAAGACAAGTTCTTCAAGAAGACTGTTTCCTTGCATAATCTTGTAGTCCAAGTTCGGCAGGGGCTCTATATCTTCCAAGTCATAATCAACTACTAAACTGAGCCATAGCCTTAGTTTGGCGATCTCGATAGCGCCCGGGTCAATATCAACGCCATATATGCAATTTTGAATGGTCTCTTTTTTTATCTTGTATTCGGATAGCGAGGGGTTTAATAATAATCTAGCCTTTATAATTTCTTGAAGCATGCCGACGCAAAAAGCGCCGGAGCCGCAAGCCGGATCAACAACTTTAATGCCAGCAAGCGTCTTATCAATCGCTTCTGATTGCTTGATGATACCAGCGGGCAAACTACGATCATCGTCCGCGAGATGATGAATTAGAATTCTTATGTCTTCCGGATTGAGGTTAGATTCCGTCGCGATGTAGTTGGTTAAGCTTTCTTGACACATGTAATGGACAATTTCTCTGGGCGTATAATATATGCCCTTGCCTTTGCGAAGATTTTCCTCTAACAGATTTTCAAAGACTTTACCGAGCATTTCCGGATCGACGGCTACCTCTTTTTCCAGAGGCTCGTCTTCTTTAACGGTAAAGTTATAGAGATCAAAGACATCTAAAATATCAGCGAAGATATTATTGTTGAGATAGATAAAGCTGTTCTGCCAATCGTATTCTGGTTCGAATAATCCGCCGTTTAAAAAAGGAATCTTACAATTAAATCTAGCAGAGTAATTGCGGTCGGCTTGATCGTTTCTTGGATTGTTCAAGGTATCGTAAAAGAGAAATTCCAGATAATCGTTAAAGAAGTTTTCGCCCTTTTCCAAGCATTTATCAAACAAGTGCCTCAAGAAATGCTTATCACCCTTACCCCATGTTTCACCCTTTGATACGCCAAGCCAACCTTTTTTCTGCAAGAAATATAAGAAAACTATTTGGCCGAGGAGTTTTTTGGCGAAATTAGTGGCGTCGATGTTATTTCTTACCGCTTCATTCCTAAAAGTAGGATTTGTCCGCAATTGTTGCTCTAGGCTGGTGAAAAGCTGCTTGTATTTAACAAAGAATTCCTTGGTAACTTTCTCAATACCAAAAGCATCTTCGATTTCGGCGACCAGAGGATTTACTTTTTGTTCTTCAAGGATCGGCAACAGTTGGCCGCCGGCTGTGTGCGAGGGTTCTGTTTTGCCGACTAAAAAAGAGTACCGTCTAGGCGGTGTGCCGATTTCAACCTTAGCTCCCTTATCAGTCAGCATGTATTCCATCTTTACAAAGGAGAGCCGCCAATCCGGGTTTTCCCTGGAGTAAAAGGCAACTAGCGCGGCATCACAAAGGTTATCCTTTAGATACTTAGCGATAATATTCCTTTGCATGGATCGCGCGCGCGCTACTTTTGTGTTGCCAGAAAGTTCGACGGTTAGGACATCGAGGCGCTTTTTCCCGGCATCGTTAAACTCTCCCAAAAAATTAAAGCTCGTAATATGCTGGCCGAAACCGCCGGTCACAATAAGGCTTTGAGGGTTAATGGTTATCTCATTAAAGAGATTTTTTACAAAACCACTGAATCTGGCTTCGTCAAATTCGTTTTCGAGTGTGTTCTTAATTAGATCTCGCATATGGTTAATCGCCCTTAATTAAGTATTCGGATAAGATGATTTCACGAGGACTTGAGCTTTGATAAGCCGATGCAAGACCCGAGGAAGTAAAATAGCTGTCCGGTATGCCCGACTTCAACAGATAAAGAATTTTAAGCGGATTTTTGCTGGATAGTTTAATTTCTTTTAGCAGCGATTTGATGATATGTTTGCCCATCGTCCCTTCATTTAGTAAAACCAAAACGTTGTTAAGAAAATCCTCATCATCATCGGTAAGCCCCTGAAACTTTTGAATCGCCTTGATTGTGTTTATAAGAGTAGTCTCGTTGGCCCGTCCACCTGTTTGCTTAAATTCTCTAATGATTTCAGTTGTGGCTTGTCTGAACGCATCCTTATTTTTCTCAAGGTACCTATAGAAGTCCTGATCCAGCCTCTCACGTTTTATTTGAGGCGTCGATTTCAAAATGTCGGCAGCCTGAAAAAAATCGAGCTCCCTAACTTCATTTGTGTCGGCTAAAAACATCTTCTTGAGCTTGTCTTTTCTAAAAAACGTTACCAGCGATTGTTGGCAGCCGGCTTCTTGCTTGGCGCTCCTTGCTTTCTTTGGAAGCCTCTTAATCCGCTCAAACAAATCGGGTTTGCTGTCTCGGATATTCCGCATTATTTCGAGGTATTTCAGCTCGGAATCGATCTCTTCCTCGCCGCCGTTTTCCAAAAATCTTTTTGAGTTTACGCGCTCAAAGATTTCATGCGAGCTGATCTCTTCGCCTTCAGTAAGATACTGGGCATCTTCACCTAAAGTGCTGTGGAATGCTTGGATTTTGCTTTTAGCGCATGCTTCAAGGCCTATTTCCTGCTCTGACTGGTCGGTTGGAAAAAAATTGTATATATGAACGGGTCTCGGCTGGCCGATTCTGTTGATACGGCCAAAACGTTGCAAAACTCTAGTCGGATTCCAAGGGATATCGTAGTTTATGACGGCGTTTGCACGATGGAGGTTGACGCCCTCCGCCAAGATATCGGTCGTTATAAGAATCCTTAAATTATCTTTCTTGTGTTTGTAGCTCGGATCGTAATTTTCAGTAATTCTGTCTCTAATCATAGCGCTTGATTTGCTGGAAAAAGCCAAGACCTGATCGCCATATTGTTTTTCCAGCTGGCTCGCAAGATAATCGGCGGTTTCTTTAGATTCGGTGAAGACTATAAGCTTACTATCTTTTTGTTTAAGTATTTTGTCGGTGTCGAGGATCTTCTTAAATTCGTCGATCTTGGGATCATCCTTAACGTTGACCCACAAGCTTTCGATTTTCTTAAGCGTTTCAAGATCGCTCTCTAGGTCTTGCCGGAACTCGGCGGAAAACTCGTCGGCCTTATATTCTTGAACCCTTTCTTCCTCAACCAACTTCAAGATTTCTTGCTCATCATCATTTTCCAAGAGATCAAAAACTTTGTTGCTGTACTTTTTGCTTAGATAAACCGTGCCTTTATCAAGCATATTTATAAAATATGAGTAGGAATTGATGAATCGATTCAGGGTATTTTTAAAGGCGGGGAAGCTGCTATCGAGCCTCTTAACAAGCAATATTTTCATAAAACGACCCATGTTCCGCTGGCCGATTATTTCTTGGGGATCAGGATTTTTGAGATAAAGAATAGGTGTGTAGCGTGAATACTTAAAAGCCTTTATCAGTTTAATAGTTTCATTGAATATTTGATCCAGCTCTTCATCGAATTTATAGCCGATTTTTTGAGGTTCGGAAACCTTGGGGAAGCTTACTTTTTGTTTTTTCAAATCCTTTTCAAAATATTTAAGAACTTCCGATCGCGTTCGCCTTACCATGACGTATTTTAAGATGTTCTCACGAATTTCGATTGAATTCTCTTTTACAATGCCCAGATATCTTTTTAGATCTCTTCTATCAGTCTCTTGCAAACGTCTCTTTAAGCGGCCAAAGAATCTATCCAGATCACGGATGTTGGGAATCGTGCTGTTGTGTCCTTTCTGGAACAGTTTCATCTGGCTTAAAATGTCGCTCGGCGAGTTATTAAGCGGGGTAGCCGACACCAGAATGACACGCCGCCCCCAACAGACCTGCTTCAATTTCTCATAAGTTTGATTGCTTTCGTTTCGAAAACGATGGGCTTCGTCAATAAATACATTCCTATATTTTTCAACACCTTTTTTTATCAGCTTGTCTAGCTTGCCAAGCGACTGAACATCTGCCGGCACGCGAAAATCAGAAAAAGTCTCCTGCCAATATTCCTTTAGTACAGGCGGGCAAATAACCAAAGTTCGACCCTCAAGCTGTTGGGCAAGCATGGCGGAAATATAAGTTTTTCCGAGCCCTACGACATCGGCAAGGAATACGCCGCCATACTGATCCAGCTTATCCTTTGCGTCCTTTACGGCTTCATTCTGGTATTCGAGGTCGAGAAAGTTTCCCGGCAAATATTTTTTATAAATATCATCCTGATCGATATTTATTTTTTCTTTTAGATACTCATAGAGAAATTTTAAGTAAAGCTCATAGGGGGTGATAGTATCATTTAACCAAGTACCGGTATTGATTGTTTCGATATATTTTTCGGACAGATCAACGGCGTCTTTCCAAAGGGATTCGAACTTCGCTAGAGCAAATTTGACATCGGGGCTGTCCTTCAGCTCGACATTAAATTCTAAATTTTCCCTCAACCCTGAAATTGAAAAATTGCTTGAGCCGGTTATTACTTTGCCATACTCATCGCTTTTATTTTGATCTTTGCGGATTATGTAGACCTTGGCGTGAATATCGCCTGAAGGATAGGCTCTTATCTCAAGCTTTCCGGATTTGATAAATTCAATGAATTTTTGAACGCCTATCTCGACACTTATATTATCCTCGGAATTGTCCATCTCATCGGTCACTTGGCCCGAGAATTGGTCGTGAAGTTCTTTGTTTGAAAAACTAAAGCTTATCTGGCTACTCTTCGCTTGTTCAATTAAATCAAGTGTTTCGCGGTTTGCGTTGATGCCAACTAGAATTCGTATTTTTTCAACTTCTTCTAAAGATTCGTAGAGATGAAAAAAACCGCTGGTCCGAAAGTAACCGACTAAAACGTCAAAAAATTGAGTATTATTTTTGAGGGTTTTTTGAAATCTTTTTAAAAGGGTGGAGTCCGGTTCGTTTGTAAAAAATTTTAGATCTGTATTTACTTCCATAGATTCGAGATTAGTTGTTTTCATTAGCCCTTAAATAGGTTGGGGAATGTAAACATCATACAGGCGCTTTCCTTATTATTAAACCCTTGCTAGCACGCCTAGCTGGCCTTTTCCAGCAGCTCAAATATGCTAATGGTCTCGGGCTCTGCTTCCGGTAGGACTTCAAGCATTAGCCCGTCCTCTTTCAATGTTACTCTATAACCGCCTATTGTCAAAGCCGACTTGGTTTCCATTAAGAGGTAGCTCTTGACCACGGTGCTGTTTTCCGCGATCTTGACCTCGATATACTTTTGGTACTCAAGGTGGTAGCCGAGTTGTCGGACTCTTTTTGCCAGCTGTCTTGGTGTCATATCCATCCGGCTCTTACAAACATCCTTTGCTTTCTTAGCTGCCGAACTCAGGAGTGAAGGAGCGGGCGTCAAGGTGGAGACTATGTACTACCTTGACACTAGGTGACGAGCGAGGACGGGATTTGAACATCTTAAAGCTTGCTTCCTCCGTTAAAGAGAAGTATCCTAAACTTAACTAATTTAGTCATCTTTCTAGTATTTGTAGATCAGAGGAGGTACGATATGCAGCTTACCAGGCGGGCGGAGTATGGGATTAGGGCTATGGTCGACCTTGCGGCCAACAGCGAGAGCCAGCCGGTTATGTCGAAGGACATCGCGGCGCGGCAGGATATCCCGGTAAAGTTTCTCGTTCAGATCGTCCCCGATTTAAAAAGCGCGGGGTTGATTTACACGGTGCGTGGAAACGGCGGCGGCATTTATCTTGGTAAACGACCGGTTGAGATTAATTTGAGGCAGATCGTCGAGGCGATTGAGGGGCCGATTGCCCTTAATCAGTGTTTGCTTGGCGAGAATGGGTGTACACGTAAGCCCGGTTGTGCGATCCATGATGTGTGGAGGCAGGCGCAATCGCAGATGCTCTCGGTGCTTGAATCGACGACGCTGGCGCGGCTTGTAGAGACAAAGAAGGCACCGCAAACAACTCACGTAGTTGACAGCGTTATTCGGGTCAGCAATGAAACGGAAGTCGAAGTGTAACCCTCTTCTGTCCAAAATGCAAAAAACAGGTTACCATGAAAGATACAACATGCGGCACATGCGGCGGCTGCCATTTTTGATAATGCGGTATCATTGTTTACTCATGTATCTGCATTGTTTACAATTGAGAATCGATTGGTATTTACTAAGGGGGCAGTAAGATGGCTATAACGAAAGAAACGACGATTTCGGATTGCGTGGAGCAGTATCCGGAAACCGTAGAAGTCCTGTGTCGCTATGGCCTGGCATGTTTCGGGTGCGCCGTTTCAAGACTCGAAAACATTCAGCAGGGTGCGGCGCTTCACGGTATCGACGCCGATACGCTCGTAGCTGAGCTTAACGCGGCGATTATTGAAAATGACGAGCCGGCGATCCGATAACACCAAGGCCAAAGCAAAGGAAGGGTGAATGAAGATAAGCATCTCGGATTTAATTTGGTTGCTTTTTATAATCTCGTTTATCGTCCCGATCCTGCAAAGGCGTCTGCTGGATATGCGCAGAATCCAATTTCTCCACAAGATTGAGGAGGATAGAAAATCGCGCCTCATTACGCTTATTCACCGCCAGGAGGCTTTGAGTTTTTTGGGTATCCCCTTCGTCCGCTATATCGATATCGAGGATTCCGAGCAGATCCTGCGCGCCATCAGGTTGACCGACCCCCATGTGCCGATAGATATCGTCATGCATACGCCGGGGGGATTGGTACTAGCCGCCGAGCAAATCGCGTTTGCGCTGAAACGGCATCCCGCTAAAGTCACGGTCTTTGTGCCGCACTATGCGATGTCGGGCGGCACCCTTATTGCGCTCGCCGCCGATGAGATCGTTATGGATGAGAACGCCGTTCTTGGCCCGGTCGACCCGCAGCTTGGCGACCCCAGGGGCTCATATCCGGCGGCATCAATTTTGGCAGCGCTTGAGACACCCAATCCCAATAGAGACGATACGACCCTCATTCTGGCGGACGTTGCGAAAAAAGCGATTAACCAGGTGCATGATGTAGTCTATAACCTGATAAAAGATGAGATGCCCGAGGACAAAGCGCGCGAGATATCGGCTATTTTAAGCGAAGGTCGCTGGACCCATGATTATCCGATCGATGTAGCCAAGGCACGAGAGCTTAACCTGCCTGTCAACAGTGAGCTTCCTAAAGAATTCCACGAGTTGATGCAGCTCTTCCCGCAAACCCAGCAACGACGCCCGTCCGTCGAATTTGTCCCCATCCCGTACCGAGGCCGCCCGACGCCACCCCCACGCGGTCGCCAGCATTAAAAAAAGTAATAACCCAGCATCTTGGGTTTGAACATGGCGGAGGGTTGTGCGGTGCCCATCATGACGCTTACGAACTTTGCGGCAAGCTCGGGGTGTTTCTGGCCTTTTGCAATAAGCCTGTCCATCATTGCATAACGCTTAAGGGATTGGCGTAAAAACTCGCATACCCTGTGGTCTATAAAAAAGTGCTTGTTGAGATGCTCGTTATAGGGCTTTAGCGCCTGGGCCGAGACGTCTCCCCTGTCGAGCGCGGTCTTTGTGGCCATGGCCGCGTGCTCGCCGCTCTCCATCGCATAGGCGATTCCCTCGCCGCTTAGAGGGTTGACGAGGCCCGCCGAGTCCCCGGCAAGCAGGATACCATTGGCTACCGTGGTGTGTCTTCCAAAGCCCATCCTGAGGTAGGCGCCTTTGATCTCGGTGTCGGCAACCGCCCCGCTCATATCGACCGGTTTGGCGTCCTTTTCGTTTAAAAACCACCCCATGAGCTTTTTCAAGTCTATATTATGCTGTTTCATCACGGGTGTGCTCACACCAAGGCCGATGTTGGCGGTGCTTGTGGATGTTGGGAATACCCATGCGTAGCCCTCGGGTATGTGCTCGTCGATATAGACGTTAATGCAGTCGTCCAGCCCTTTTACGTTAGAATAGTAGGCGCGTGCCGCAATAGCGTGCGGTTTTGTGGATTCAACACCTGTCGTTTGGGCAAAGGTGCCGTGCGTGCCGTCGGCGCAAATGACTACCTTGCAGGGTATCTCGACTTCTTCACCGTTATACACCACTCTTACGCCGGTAACGGCCCCGCCGGATACGACAGGAGCTAAAGCCCTGCAATCCGTGAAGACTTTAGCCCCGGCATGTGCCGCTGTTTCTATAAGCTTTTGGTCGAGATCGATCCTTGGTGTTATTACGAAGTGCGGGTACGCGGTGTCTTCGTCCAGTATACCGGCCTCAAAGTATGCGCCGTTGTTGGAAAAAATGCGCACCCGATTGCAGCGGTAGTAGCCGCCCTTATCCAGCCACCCGCTAAGGCCCATTTTGTCGAGCATTTGAAGCGAGCGCGGGCCGAGCCCGTCGCCGCAGGTCTTCTCGCGGGGGAATTTGCTCTTATCCAGTAATGCTACGTTGACTCCGTTCCCGGCAAGGAAATAGGCGGCGGTTGATCCCGACGGCCCTGCGCCAACAACAACTACATCTACTCTTTCCATATCCTACACCCATCGAGCAATCGGCTTCACAATGCATTAGCTTATAATATACCGTGCGGCATTGCAACCACCAGCATGCCCGGTAGGCGGTTTTTAGGTTTGTCTGGGTGGCACTATCGCGAATACCGCTGAATATATGTTTGTAAGTCAATCTGGTGGTCTAGTACCCTGCCAACAAAGTACCCGATCGCACCAAATACGATACCGAGCAGTACGGATGAAAAACCAAACGCGATCCACGCAACGCCCAGGATGAACCCGATAAGAACGCCAAGCTGCGTATTTGTCATAATGCAACCCCCTCTTTATATCTTTAAACGACCCGTCTCTCTACAGGCTCTATTCTAATCGTGATATCGTGCTCTGCGAGATTGCTGCCGAATTTATTAAGCCAACTGCGATTTATCGATTCTCTTATCTTATTATCTATAGTATGGATATCTGCATTTCTTTTAATCATGAGAGAGGAATGGGCAAAAAGTTTCCCGTTTTGTTCCGAGTAGATTCTCGTTTGGGAGTCCATCACCCCGGGAACGCTTTTAATAACGTGATCAATCGCGTGTTCCGCCGCATCGTAGTTGACCTCGGTCTCACCGGGACCTTCTTCCGGAACCTCGTACATGCCGCCGGAAACCGCGCGCACCGCCTCTGCGAACTGAGCGCGAAGCCAGAGCGCCGACAGCGCCAGCACGACAACGAGCAACAGTATCGAGATTATCGACGCAGCAACGAAATTAGCCCGGAAAAAGTCGACCACGGATGTGTAGGGAATGATTGATTGGACCTGCCCGGACGTTATAATCCCTAATGCAAGCAGGATATCAACCAGACTCACCACCGCAACCAGGGCAAATAATATGATTAGCAGCACTCTGTTCAACACGTTCATGGTGACCCCTATCACGCCGGCATTAAATTACGTTACCCGCTAGATTATGCTACACGTTTAACGCGGGCAACCCTGATGCTTATATGCTCAAGGTCATCATCCAACCCAATGGATGCAAGGTTAGTCTTCACATCATATTCAACCTGCGAACGGACCGCCTGCCTGTCGGCATCCGTCGATACCTCTATGCCGGTTGCGATGTCGAACCTGTTGCCATGCACCACGACATCCACGCTTTCCGGCGTAATCCCTTTTCCTCGTGCAAGGCGCTGTACCAAAAACCTCTCGACATCGGACCCGAACACCCGGGTTTTACCCGCTTCGTCTTCCCGTATGGTAATGAAGCGGGCTCGGAAGGGCCGTATCTCAAGAATCAGGAGCACCAGTGACACCAGGAATATCCCGATGAGCGTCGCCTGGATTTGCCCCGCGTTGAGCCTGGTAAGAGAACGGAATATCCCGCTGACAAGCCCCGTTAATTGTGCGTTGCGGCTAAGGAGACCGATCAAGTAGACTATCCCCATTGCAGATGCAACGATGAACGCAATCGATATAATTGTTGCCAGTACCCGATTAAATATCCTCATACCGCTAGAACCAAATCCTCTACATAGATATCAACGCTTGTTACGCGATCCGCCATGTCGATGCCCTCTTTATGCAGTTGCTCCCAGATTTCTGCGCGAAGTCTATTTGCCATCTCGGGAATCGTTGTTCCGGAAACGGCCAGGGTCACGTAAATATCAACCGTATAGCGACCCTCACGGTCAGGCCCGCGCACCCATACGCCCGGTACGTCCGGGCTGTATGGGTAGGACTCACCAACCGCACGCACCCGTGTGAGTAAAACACCCTTCATCTTATCCACCGCAGATTCGACTGCCAGGGCTATTAGTTTTTTGTCCTGAAAAATATTAAGCGACACGGCTTTCACTTTCCCCTTGCTGCTGCTGTTGTTGCTCCTCCTGCGGGAAATACAGGTCGTAGACCGTAATATTGACCTCTTTTACGCGAAGACCGGTCATCGACTGCACCTGGTTAATAATATTCTGCCTTACATCGTTCGTGACATCCGGGATGCTCTGTCCGTAATCAATCATCAGGCTCAGGTCAACCGCCGCTTCCTCCTGACCGACCTGGACATCGACGCCTGTCCCCTTAGCCCCGGCACCTGTAATTCTTGATATAGCCCCACTAATCGCACGCTCTGTAGGGCCGCCCAGAGCATGAACCCCCCGGACCTCCCGTGCCGCCATACCGGCGATTTTAGCAACCACCGTATCGGCAACAATGGTCTTTCCGGGTCCTTGTTGCTTAAGTTCTTGCATTTCACCTTCAGCTCTTGCCTCTGCCATAAAATTCTCTCCTCCCTTCATGCTGTCCTTCTTACCCATAAATTCGGATAATACGTCGCGCATAAAGTTAATTCCCAGTTTTTAAAAATTAACCAGTGGCGGTTTCGCAGCCGTAAGCATGTTAAAGCATCTATTTGCAGGTAAGAGAAGATGTTTAAAAGGCAGAGAGCGAGAAATAATACAAATCCAGTTTTAGCAAAGCCTGCTGTTGGTTTTGCCATCCTTGCAAGCGGTGGTGAGGAGTGTGGTTACACTAAAAATAGCCCGATTAGATATCGAGCTATTTTTACTTGCGGAGGTGCGTGGGAATCGAACCCACCAACCGAGGTTTAACCCGGCCGACTGGTTTTGAAGACCAGCTGAGCCACCAGGCCCAATCCACCTCCATGAAAAACGATAATGGCAGAACCATTATCGTTGATACCTCTATTTTGCCAGGTCTGAGCCTAAAAAACAAGTCGGGTGCGTCTGGAACCATGGCATACGCCTCTCCTTGCTTCAACCGGTGTTGACACTAGCGCACGATACGGGTTTCGCCGACGCGCTTCGTAACGCCGACCATGTCGAAGTAGTTGAGGAGCGGAATGATATATTTTCTCGATGTGTCGAGCATCTGACGCACATCGGCCGGGCTCACCTGTTTGCCGGAGAAGTTCTTCTTTATTTCCGCCTTGGCCTCCTCGATGAGTGCGGCGTCGAAGTACATGTTCGGCGCGATTCTGACCAGCTTGTGCTCGCGTACCAGCAGATCGGCTAGCGAGTTGAGCTTCTTCAGGTCCATGCCCATCTCTTTTGCGAGCCAGGTGGTCTCGGGTGGGCCGTATTTGCCATCCACGATTTTTTTCGTGATGGATGCCAGCAACTTCTCGTCCTCTTTGCCCACTGTTACCTGGGCTTTTGCGTCGGCGATCTGGGCTTTGTCGACGACTATCTTGCCCGCTTTTTGCAGGTAGACAACAAACGTGTCGAACTCCTTATCCGACATCCAGTCGAAAAGCTGTGACTTTATAATCTGCTTGCTCAACCAGGGGTTAAGGGGGTTCTTTTTGAAGTTGTCGTTTAGATACCGCTCAAAGCTCTTGATATGGGTATCAAATGTGCTTTTCAGGACATAATTATCCTGCTTATCAATAACAATCGATGTAATCTCGCCGCCATTTACAAGCGCGGTGAGGCTCTCTCTTATCTGATCTTCATCCAGCTCGGAGCGCACCCAGAGCTGTTTTGCGGTCATGAAGCCTCGCGTCTCGTTAAGGAAAAGCCGTACGATTGCCTCGGAATCTCCCGCGCTTAGCAGCCGACAGCGCTCGCCGAAGTTTTTATGTGACGCCCGGTACTTGACCGGATGGCTATCCAGAACGCGGCCGCCGCCGATGGTTTGAATCGGTGAGTAGCTTCTGATGACAAATTTATCGCCGTACTTAGGTACCACCGGACTTTCCAGCCTGAACTGGACAAATGCGGTATCGCCCGGCATAAGAACCTCGCGGTCCGTTAAGACCACGCGCCCAAGCACCTCGCTCGTGCCGTGGTGCAACCTGATCCGCGCCCTGTTCTTTAGCTCTTTTGGGGCGCTTTCAAGCAATTTCAGCGTGGCGTCGAACATGTAGCTCGGGCTAAGAAAACCGGGCGCCAGCACGACGGCCCCGCGTTCGATGTCGTCCTTATCCAGACCGACCAGGTTAAGGGCCACCCTCTGCCCGGCGATGGCGGTATCCATCTTTGTGCCGTGAACCTGGATGCTGCGTATCCGAACCTCTTTGTTGACCGGATAGACGTGCGCCCTCTCGTCGGCGTGGATCTCGCCCGACCACAGGGTGCCCGTGATGACGGTACCCGCACCGGACATGGAAAAGACCCTGTCGATGGGCAGCCTAAACGGAGACCTGTCCTTGCGCGGTTGGATACGCCGGGCGATTGTATCGAGCGTGGTTCTCAGCTCATCGAGCCCCATCCCGGTTTTGCCGGATACGGGGACGATAGGCGCATCTTTGAGGCTTGTCTTTGCGAGGACTTTTCTGATCTCGTCTTCAACGAGCGGCAGCCACTCTTCATCGACGATATCGGCCTTGGTAAGCGCCACTACGCCTTCCTGAATGCCTAAGAGATCGACGATGGCGAGGTGCTCCTCGGTTTGCGGCATGACCGAATCATCTGCGGCGACAACCAACATAACGATGTCGATTCCGGTCGCACCGGCCAGCATGTTCTTAACGAAGCGCTCGTGGCCCGGCACGTCGATAACGCCGAGCTTCTGCCCGCTGGGCAGCTCAAGGCTGGCAAATCCAAGCTCGATGGAGATGCCCCGCTTTTTTTCTTCTTCAAGTCTATCTGTATCGATGCCGGTCAGCGCCTTGATCAGGGTGGTTTTTCCGTGATCGATATGGCCGGCAGTGCCGAGTATTAGCTGCTTCATTATTCCTTAACTACTTCCCTTATCTTGGTGAAGGCATCCAGTATCAGCCGGTCTTCGCCCTCTTGTATGGTACGCGGGTCTAAGAGAACCGCGTCTTCTTTAATTCGCACGATAACCGGCAGTTCGTTACATCTTAAAATCGTCTCGATTTCATTGGCGGTCGCAAAAGCGCAGCGCACGGAAACCACGGTCGTCGGTAGCTCCGCCAACGGAAGCGACCCTCCGCCGACTTTGGAAACCTCGGGCTCAGTTGTGACCGTAAAGCCCTCCCCGAGGTTGTCATTCAGGAGCTTCGCCAGCGCCTCGCCCCTGGTCTTTAGCTCATCGGCAGGGGCGGTGATCATCCGTATCGTCGGGTTCTTTTGCCACACCGTATCCATATCCAGATACTCTCTAAGTGTAGCCTCAAGCGCGGCCAAGGTCATCTTATCAACCCGGACCGCCCTTGCAAGCGGGTGTTTTTTCATGCGGTTGACGAACTCGGTCTTTCCGATAATAAGGCCTGCTTGCGGGCCTCCCAGCAGCTTGTCGCCGCTAAATGTTATAACATCAATACCGGCCCTCACACTCTCCTGCACCGTCGGCTCGTAGGTGATACCGTAGCGGGAGAGATCGATAAGCACGCCGCTGCCCAGGTCCTCCATGACCGGGATGCCGAGTTCTTCGCCGAGCGCGACCATCTCGTCCAGCTCGACCTCGTGCGTAAAGCCGACGATTCTAAAATTGCTCGTGTGTACTTTCATAAGAAGGGCCGTGTTTTCGGTAACCGCGGCGCGGTAGTCGCTAATGTAGGTCTTGTTGGTCGTGCCCACCTCGCGCAGGATGGCGCCGCTTTGCCGCATGACATCGGGAATCCTGAAGGAGCCGCCGATCTCAACGAGCTGGCCCCGTGAAACGATCGCCTCTCTTCTGGCGGCAAGCGTGCTGAGCGCTAAGAATACCGCTGAGGCGTTGTTGTTTACCACCATACCCGCCTCGGCTCCGGTTATTTTAACCAGAAGCGACTCGATATGGCTGTGGCGCGAGCCACGGGCCCCTTTTTCGAGGTCAAATTCCAGATTCGAGTAGTTGGACGCCGCCGCGACCACCGCATCGATGGCCGGTGCGCTCAATATCGAGCGGCCCAAATTCGTGTGGATAACAACACCGGTTGCATTTACCACCCGTTTAAGGCTCGGGGCGTATTGCTTCTCAAGCCAGCCCTCCAGGTCGCTTATCAGCGAGGATGCGGATACGTCGATACCGTCCAGCTCGTCGTCCGGCATGGACAGGATAGTCCCGCGCCTCTCGTCGATGACGTAGCGAACGCCATCCACAATAAGGGGTCGTGGATAAAGGTTGGATAGCTGCTTAACATCGGGCAAGTCGAGAACTTCATCGACTTTAGGAAGCTGCCGCAGGTATTTATTTTTCGACATTAAATCACCCCATGAAAAGTTCTCGTAGTTAAAGTTCTCGTACTTAAGGTTATCGAGTCTAAAGTTATCGAGTCTAAAGTCTTAATTTGGTTACTAATCAAATTAAATAGGTTTTTCGACAAAATATCAACTTGGACAGTGAAATGGCGAACGGGGTGTGATTTTCGAAGACAAGCTTAAGGGGGACGTTGTTTCCTGTGCGTCCTAACTCAACAAGTTAGGACGCACAGGAAACAACGTCCCCCTTATATAACCTCAATTAGTCCCGCGGTTCCTTCTTCGATTCGGCCGATGACTGCCCTGGTGGCTACGCCATGCGACTTAAGCGCGTCGAGGAGCTGTTTGCTTTTCTCCTGCGATACGCTGATTAAAAGGCCACCCGATGTCTGTGGATCGAACAGAATTTCGGGCGGGATTGAGCCGCTGGCTGTAAGCACAACGGCGTCTCCGAGAAACGTGCGGTTGCCCCTTGCGCCGCCCGGGATAACGCCCTTCTTTGCGAGATCGATCGCGCGCTCCCAGATCGGGATGCTCTTGATGGTGATCGTCGCCTTTACGCCGCTGCCGTTTACCATTTCATGCATGTGCCCGAGCAGGCCGAACCCGGTAATATCGGTGCAGGCGTTTACACCCACCTCGATCATGGCTTCGGCCGCGGCCTTGTTAAGGGTTGCGGCGGCTTCAATTGCCGGCATTATATCGTCTTCGCTTACGATACCGCGCTTAAGAGCAGTTGCAAGAATCCCCATGCCGAGCGGTTTGGTAAGAACAAGCGCGTCACCCGGTTTTGCGTTGCTGTTGGTAATTACCTTATCGAGGTCGACGATACCTGTTACCGATAGGCCGTATTTGGGCTCGTTATCCTGGATGGTATGCCCGCCCACGATGACGGCCCCCGACTCCTTTACCTTATCGCTTCCCCCCAGCAGTATCTCACCGAGAAGGTCAAGCCCCAGACTGCACGGAAACGCTGCGAGGTTGAGCGCCGTTAGCGGCGTTCCACCCATCGCGTAGATATCGCTTAGCGCATTTGCCGCGACTATCTGGCCGAACATGTATGCTGAATCGACGATCGGCGGAAAGAAGTCAACGGTCTGAAGCAACGCGCGCGTATCATCAAGTTTGTAGACCGCGGCGTCGTCGGACGTCTCAAAGCCGACCAAAAGTTCCTCGGCCTTATCCGTCGGCAACCAGCTCAATGCCTGCTGTAAGTCCCCCGGACTCATCTTGGCAGCTCAGCCGCTTTTGCTCGATAACTGCGTGAGACGCACTCTTTCCGTCACCATTGGACCCTCTTTCCTTCCAGACGGTAGTTCTACATCAATTGCTATTATTGCAATTGTTCATAGATATTATAACAAGAATTAACATCGTTGACAACCAGAAAAGCTCTAGAGCCCGAGCGCGCCGGATAATTTGTCCTCGAGCCAGCCCATCCAGGCATCGAAGCCTTCGCCGGTCCGGCAGGAGAGGGGTATAACGTTTACATTTGGGTTGAGCTTGCGAACGGTGTCTTCGAGGCGCTCCATGCTAAAATCCGAAAGCGCCAGCATGTCGATCTTGTTGATGATCAACACCTCGCAGCTCGAGAAGATCGTTGGGTATTTGAGGGGTTTGTCATCGCCCTCGGGAACCGAGAGGATAACCACGCGGGCCGACTCGCCCAGGACAAAATCCGCCGGGCACACCAGGTTGCCGACGTTCTCGATTATTAAAAGGTCGACACCGGTCAAATCCAGGTACTCGAGCGATTTTTGAATCATATTGGCCTCAAGATGACAAGCGCCCCCGGTATTTATCTGCACGGTTTCAATCCCGTGCTCGCGAACTTTTTCCGCATCGACTTTTGAGGCGATGTCTCCTTCGATAACCGCTGCTTTGTGGTGACCGGACAGGCGGCGGGCGGTTTCGAGAATAAAGCTCGTTTTACCCGCGCCCGGCGAGGACATGAGATTTATCGCAAAGATGCCTTTTTCTTTAAATACCTCGGCGTTTTTATCGGCAAGGTTCTCGTTTGCCGCAAAGATGCTCTCTAAAACTTTTATTTCCATCCTGAATCACCTGCAATTGTCTTTGTAGTTGCCCTATTCCACTTCTATAGAATCAACAAAGAATTCCCGGCCGGAGACAAGCTCAACCGCATGTTCGCCGCAGTGCGGGCAGGTATAGATATCGAGCTGCTCGACTTCGCTTTCTTTGCCGCACTGCAAGCAGCGAATAACGATCGGGACGTGCTCGATGACGAGTTGAGCGCCCGCCGCTATCGTATCGCCGGCCAGATACTCGAAGAAAAACTGCATCGAGTCCTCGACGATTGCGGTCATCTCACCGGCTTTCACGTTTACCTGGGAAATCTTCGCCGCCCCGTTCTTTACCGCGTGCTCGACGGCTATATCAAGAATGCTCTGCGTTAGTCCAAGTTCGTGCATTTTGCAGCGTCTCCCTTAAAGCCAGCGGGCGACGAGCAGACTTAGTTCAAAGAGTATGATAAGCACGACTCCAAGTATGCTCATGCTGACGATACTCCAATCCGGTGTGGCGATGGCTGCGATGATGAAGCTTGCAACATACGCATAACGCCAATTTTTGCGCAGCATTTTGCGGTCGACGATGCCGAGCTTTATCAGGAGTATGATGACCAAAGGGGCCTCAAACGCAACCCCAAATGACAGCATGAATAGGGATACAAAACTAAGGTAATCATCAGCCCTCACGATAAAGCCGAGCTGCCCCATGCCTTGGGCACGCAGCCAACTAATAGCCGGCGGCAGGACGACGAAAAACGCAAACGCCGCACCACCAAGAAACAGCAACGTCATGGCGGGCAGAATCGCGAAGATATATTTACGCTCGTTGCTCTTGAGCGCCGGGGCAAAAAATGCCAGTATCTCGTAAATTATAAACGGCGAGGTAAGGATAAAGCCCCCGATTACGGCAAGCTTAAAGCGCAGCATGAATATCTGCATGAAGCCGAACACGGTAAGCTGGACATGTTGCAAATCACTCGGTAAAGGCCACTTGATGAACTCAAGAAGCGGTTTGAAGAAGATATAGCAAACGGTCGTCCCGATGAGGAGGACGATAACGGCATAGATAAGCCTCTTGCGCAGCTCATCCAAATGATCCAAAAAGGTCATCTCTTGATCGCTCACGAACGAAACCCTCCATATTGAGATATAGTGAGAGTAGCAAGAATCATGCCTCTTTGCTATCCCCTTTTATCTCCTCACCTACGGTGCTGATGGGCTCGATGAGATCTTTTTTAACAGCGTCTTGGAAACCCTGGGATGTCTTTTTGAATTCACCTATCATTTTACCGATCGAGCGCGCTATCTCAGGCAACCTCTTCGGACCGAAGATAATCAACGCAAGTATCAGTATAACTATTAATTCCGGTGGTCCTAAGCCTAAAAACATACACTTCCCTCAACCTCAGTTTAGCAGCCGCAATGCGCCAAGTCTAGGTGATAAGTGAACTAGTGAAACAGTATTTGGGTGAAGGTATTAGTGTTTTAGTGTTTGGGAATCTTTTTGACGAGTCTTAAGATAACTCCCTGATTTTGTGCAGTGATCGTGTCGACCTCGTCCATAATGCTGGTCAGGATACTCATTACCAGGTCCTTTTCTTGGGACTCAGAATCCGGCTTCTCAACATGCGGTATGCCTTTTGCCGGGTATTCGACATCGATCACCAGGTTGTCATCGTTTGTGTAGGCCGAAATACCGACCACCATGTCTTCAGATCGAGATTGTTTGTGCAATTGCATAATAGCGTTTGTGCATGCCTCGGAGACAGCGATTTTTATATCCTCCGTCGTTTCGCTGTCAAACCCTAAAAGCCCGGCAAACCCCGCTACGATAAGTCGCGCGATTCCGGCGTATTCCGGCTTAGCCGGGATTTCTATGCTTACCGGCTGGCTTAACGTGTTCACCTACGATCCTTTTAGGCTGTTAATTGCTTCGTCTTCGGATGAAAAGATGGGAAATACTTTAACGAGGCCCGTTATCCTGAAAATCTTGAGGATGTTCTCCTGCGTGCAGACTAAGGAAATCGATCCCTGGTGAGATTTTACCCGCTTAAGGCCGCCCACCAGTACTCCTAAGCCCGAGCTATCCATAAACTCGACCTTCTGCAAGTCGATTATGATATTGTACTTGCCTTCATCCACAAGATCGATTAAACGACTTTTTAGCTTTGGTGCCGTGTATACATCAACTTCACCTTCGAGAATGATTATCCCGATGCCGTCTACTTCTTTACTCTCAATCTTCAAATCCACTACTCCACCTCCTAGAATCTTTCAAGACACTTATACCACGCAGAAATTACCGCCAAACTTCGAACCTATTACAAGTACTTGGTTAATACCCATTTTGGCCGGTAACTGAAGCGATAGGGAACCAGAATATCTCGGCAACACTTTTATATACCCTAAACAAGCGCTCAATAAAACGTAATCTAAAATACAACACAGAAAACAATAAGCGTGTTCTTTCACTCAATTCTATGCAAACAGCAACCGCTTGGCAACAGGGCGCTTGCTCTATCCTGTGAGGGGTTATCGGCTACCTACCGATAGCTGTTCAGAATATCTATAACTTCGGAATCCGATGTCTGTTCAAATACCTCATAAAACTGACCGACCGCGAAGAAAAGTTCGTGGACTTCCGGGCAAACGATCTCATCGACGTGCTCTTTTAGGCTCTGACAGGTATCGGCAGGAGCAACCGGAACGGCCAGGACTAGTTTTTTTGGGTTTTCCCGCCTCACCGCGTTCACAGAAGCAAGCGCCGTGTATCCGGTTGCAAGCCCATCATCAACCAGTATGACCGTTGCGCCTGTGAGGTCAAGCGGGGCTTTATCTCCCAGATAAAGCCTGCGGCGCCTGTCAATCTCGCTTATCTGCCTGCTTACCTCCCGGTCGATATACGATCTGGGTATGTTGAGTTCCCTTATTAGCGGCTCGTTTAACATCACCGCGCCTTTCACAACGGCGCCGATGGCGAGTTCCGGATTGCCCGGAGCGCCTATCTTTCTCGGGATAATAACATCCAGCGGTAAGTGTAATGCCTTTGCGACCTCGTTGCCGACGACCACGCCGCCCCTTGCAATCGCAAGCACCACCGCATCCGAATCACGATATTCGGCCTGTAGTCGCCTGGCAAGCTGGCGGCCTGCATCAACCCGGTCCCTAAACATCTCAACACCCCTACCATTTATCTACAAAAATTTATTCACAAAAAAACAGCAAGCAAAACACCTGCTGTTTTCATTCATGACCACAGATCACTCTTCGGCGCGTTTGCCACGCTCGATAAGTTCTTTTACCTTCTGGCCGCCCTTGTGGCCGATTTCCTCGTAAAACTCGTGGCCGTATTTTTGTTTGGTGGTCTGGCCGCCCTTTTTACCGCCTTTATGACCTATTTCTTCATAAAACTCAGGGCCGTATTTTTTAGAGGTGGTCTCGCCGCCCTTACGACCGGCCTCACTGACCGTCATTTTGCCTTTTTCCTCTGCCATCAACTTCGCCCCCCTTCGTGGATTTCATACCCCGCATTCAGGACTTTAAACATTTACTCAGGACAGGAAACCGTGGGGTCTCCCTGCCGGAGGGCAGACGGCAATTTGGTGCATCTCGATGCGGGCTGGAATATAATACGGGAGACTGGAGGAGATAGTTTATGAAAGTCCTGGTAATCGGCAATATCGGTTTTGACCTGATGGCGCCCTATCTTTACAACGAGGGTATCGAAACGGTTCTCGTTGTAACAACAGTTGAGCCTCTCAACGCAGAATACGCCGACACAGCGTATTACTTTGAATCAGACACAGAATACCTGCCTCTCGTTGAGCTTGCGCTCGAAGAACACGTCGATGCCGTAATCTCAATCGCCGGCCCCGACGTTGCAAACTTACGAGACGGACACGTCAAAGAAACCCTCGAAAAAGAACACGGCATCCCCGTACTGGCCAATCCGTTAGAAGCCGTACAGATCGCCTCCGACAAAGAAAAGACGAAAGAGTTTTTACTTAAACACGGTTTCCCGGCAACTTTGGGTCGAGTGGTGGAATCAAGGTTTGAAGCATTCGGGGTGGCCAAAGAATTCGGCTACCCGCTCGTCTTAAAGCTTATCGATCACTCCGGCGGAACCGGTATGGCTATCGTTCACGACCGCTTCGAGCTTATAAAAGCCATGGTCGGCGCAGAGAGGATTCTTATCGAAAAATACACGTCCGGGCCGGAATTTTCGATCGAGGTGTTAAATTACAACGGCAAAACCCTACCGCTTCTGCCCGTTTTTAAGGGGTATACCAACCACCAATGCATCCATCCGATGGAGCGGGTCAAGCTGGCCCCCGCCCCGCTACCCGAAGTCGATATCGCCAGACTACGGTCCCTGGCACGCGACGTGATCGGCACTTTAAATGTGCAGCCGACCGGAGATGTCGACATAGTATGGTCCGAAGACGGGCCGAGAATCCTTGAAGTCAATCCGCGCTTTGGCGGCGTAACCGCTCTCTCCATGGCCGCAAGCGGCATTATTTCGTATCATGCGCTGGTCGATATGCTCCTCGGCAGGTGGAATAAGAAGGAGTACCGCTTCGACCGCCACTTTGCGGCGGATATGCCTGTGTTCTCGGACATCGAGATTGACAGGGTAAAAGAAATATTAAATATGGATGGCGTGTTCCGCGTAAAAATCCAAAAACTCAAGCAAACATCGGGGAGGATCGCACTGAAGGCAAAGACGATGCATGAGCTGCTGGGTGCAGCCAAGCAAGTTGCAACCATGTGCGATTGTTCCACTTGCTTTACAGAGCTCGAACGATTGCCGGAAAAACTCCGGGCAAAAAAGCTAAAAGTGGTAGCTGTTTAGGCTACCACTTTTATTTATATCCTACATAAAGAAACTTGGGTATGTTAACGCGCCGCTTGTTTCCCACGCTCAATCAGCTCTTTAACTTTTTGGCCGCCTTTATGCCCGATCTCTTCGTAGAATTCACGACCGTATTTCTTCGCGGTAGTTTTTCCGCCTTTGCGGCCCGCTTCGCTTACCGTCATTTTGCCTTTTTCCTCTGCCATCTACGCCACCTCCTTTGGGACTAGCCGTTGGCACTTATTTTGTACCCGGAGTACAGACCTCTTAAACTACAACTGCTCAGGTAATTCGCACGAAATCGAAAAAATGTTCCGGGTATGCCCTGCTTTACGTTTCAGCTTCTTTCCCTTTTTCGATGAGAGATTTTACCTTTTGACCGCCCTTGTGCCCGATTTCTTCGTAGAACTCATGACCGTACTTTCTCTTGGTGGTCTCGCCGCCCTTAAGGCCGCCAATTTTACCACCCTTCTCGCCGATTTCCTCGTAAAACTCGCGGCCGTATTTTTTCGACGTGGTTTCACCGCCTTTGCGGCCCGCTTCGCTTACGGTCATCCTACCTTTCTCGTCCGGCACTATTCTCACCCCCTTCCGAAATGCTCGCCGTGCCACCGGAACTATTGCCTTTTATTCACTAAGGTTCTACCCAGGAGCAATACCCTTAAACACTCATCATTAAGCAGCGAAAAGGCGAGGTAAAACGGCCAATAAAAAAAGAGAGGGTAGCCGCTCGGCTACCCTGTGCGAAACGATTATATCAACGCTAAGCCCGCTTCTTGCCCTCTTCAATAAGACGTTTTACCTTCTGGCCGCCCTTGTGGCCGATCTCCTCGTAAAACTCCGGGCCGTATTTTTTCGATGTGGTCTGACCGCCTTTTTTGCCGATCTCTTCATAGAACTCAGGGCCATAGCGTTTTGACGTGGTCTCGCCGCCTTTACGTCCGGCTTCGCTTACGGTCATTTTACCTTTTTCCTCTGCCATCGTTTTCACCTCCCGTCGTAAAATAGCTACGCGCTCACCTTCCCCTGCGCGCGTTTCTTGCCTTCCTCTATCAAGCGCTTTACCTTTTGGCCACCCTTATGGCCGATTTCCTCATAAAATTCAGGGCCGTACTTGCGAGCCGTGGCTTCTCCGCCTTTCTCGCCGATTTTTTCATAGAACTCCGGACCATACTTCTTTGAGGTGGTCTCCCCGCCTTTCTCGCCGATTTTCTCGTAAAACTCCGGGCCATATTTCTTTGAAGTAGTTTGACCGCCCTTACGGCCGGCCTCGCTGACCGTCATTTTGCCTTTTTCCTGAGCCACCTTGTGTCACCTCCCATTGCCGGCTTCATGCCGGCCGGATGGTATATATATTCCCCGTACTTATTTTTACCCTTAAACTTCACCAATCAATCGCCAAATTATTAAAATTTTCACCTTTAAACAATTACCCACTTCGTAAATCTTTAAACATCAGCTATCCAGCTCTGCGTTCTAGCCTATGAATGATGTGGTGAATTATATCCTCGGCGACATTGCGTCCCGTGGCTTCCGTAATGCCATGCCAGGCCGGTGCCCCGTTGACCTCGAGGATGTAATCGCCATCGGGGCCCTCGATGATATCGACCCCGGTGTAATCAAGACCAAGATCCCGGCTGGCCCCGATCGCCATCGTGCGTTGCGCCTCCGTGAGTTCGCAACGCTCCGCCCGGGCACCCGCCCTGATGTTCGTCTTCCAGCGGCCCAGCTTTGCCAGACGGTAGATAGAGGCAACCACCTCATCCCCAACAACAAAGGCGCGAATATCGCGCCCCGGGTTTGGGATATACTTCTGCAGGCAAATGCACTTAAACTCGCTAAGGAGGCGTTTTATACGCGTCATGGCATTCTTCTCGCCACGCTTAACCCGTATTACCCCGTAACCCTGAAACCCATAGAGGGGCTTTGCGACGCTGTCCTCATGTCGGCTAAGAAACGCCCCGGCATCATCTAGCCCCTCGTTTGGTTCTTTATTTAGTTGCTGTATTATGAGACTTTCCGGAACCCGGAATCCCTTTTCCTGAAGGATAAAGCTCGTGAGGAACTTGCTCTCCGCGACCTTCAAGGCGGCGGGCGAATTAATAACGACGACACCTTCCCTATCAAGCTGCTCGAACACCTCAAACTGAAAATCGGTCTCACCGCTAAAATTTAAGCCCCGTATAATCAGGGCATCGAACTCACCGGCTTGGACCTTGCCTATCTTAATCACGTGCTTGCCGTTGAGCTCAATCGAGAACTGGATTGGGTCAACGATTTGAGTATCTGCAACCTGTCGTGCGGCTTCGAAAAGATCACGGCTGGTCGGGTCGGCTTCAAACTGGGCTGTGACTATTCCGATCTTATACAAGAGTTCTCCTAACGTTTCTACGACACTATAACAGGCAGGTAGATTTTACCCCCGGTTACGAGGTGGTTAAACTAAGGAAAGAAAAACACATGGGGATACGCTTTGCAGACACCGCGCGACAACTTTATATCGGAACCTCCGGGTGGAGCTACAAGCACTGGAAAGAGATAGTGTATCCGGCCTCTCTGCCGAGCCGTGAGTGGCTGGCATTTTATTCGAAGAGATTTTCGACGGTTGAGATAAACAACTCGTTTTACCGGCTGCCCAAACGGGAGACGTTTGAGACATGGCGCAACACGACACCGCCCGGTTTCGTGTTCGCAGTCAAAGCAAACCGTTATCTGACACACGTAAAGAAACTTAAAGATGCAGGTGACGCCTGGGAGAGATTTATTGAAAACGCCTGCGGTCTTGGTGAAAAACTGGGGCCGATATTATTCCAGTTTCCCGCCACCTGGCACGCAAATCTCGAGCGGCTGGCCGCGTTTCTAACGATTCTACCAAATGAGTACCGGTATGCATTTGAGTTTCGCCATGAGTCGTGGTTTACCCCTGATGTCTATACACTCCTTAAAGAAAAAGGCGCCGCTCTATGCATCGCAGACTCGCCTGAGTGGCCTGAAGTGATCGAGATAACGGCACCCTTTATCTTTATCAGGCTGCACGGGGGCCGGATACTCTACGCATCCGAGTACTCGCCCGCCGAGTTATCTGAATGGGCAAAACTAATCGCCGGCTTTTTACGCCGGCGATTAGATGTTTTCGTATATTTTAATAACGACGCATACGGCTTTGCCGTAAAAAACGCAACGCAGTTAAAGGAGCTTCTGTGACGTGTCGCTGATTCTTAAGCGGCGCTATTTCCCACCGGTCGAGCTTGCGGAATCGCTCCCGCCCGTTCCAACTGCCGGTTCGCCTGAAACCCCAGCGTTAACCGCTTTGCTTAAGGTATCGATCTGCTGCCTCGCCTCATTAACCTTCTCACCCTTCGGATCGAGCTTTACATACTTCTCATAAGCATCGAGCGCTTCCTGGTTCTTGCCTTGCGAAACAAGAAAGACCCCCAGGTTGTAATATGCCGGCGCAAACTTTGGATCAAGCTCGATGGCTTTCTTGGCTTGAGCGGTCGCCGTATCAAGCTGACCAAGGCCATAGCACGAGATCGCCATATCGACCCGCACATTTGTCCTCTTAGGATCGATTGATAAAGCCTTCTCGTAGCTTGCCACGGCCTTCTCATACATATTCGCATCTTGATAGGCATTTCCAAGAACAATCCAGGCGTCAACGCTCTTGGGATTCTTCTGGACCGCCTGCTCGAGTGAAGCGATCTTCTCCTGAACCTGCTGTTGCGGTGCGCTGTTACCTGTGTTTGACCCAGACCCTATTGAATACGAAACCAAGCCCACTGCAAAAGCAAGCGAAACAATAACAGCCCCGACTTTCGTTACGACACTTACTTTCTTTTTGTTTAAAAGCACATTTTTACTCCTTAACTACTTCTTAGCCGAGTCTGTAACCTCGACCGACTGACCTCCCGGCTGCAGATTACCTGCTGCCGGCACATCGCTCTTCGTATTACCCATCACGCCATTCGCACCGCTGCTTAAAGCAGCAGGGGGAGCGCTCGTCTGTGTTGATGTACCGTTAATATTCGGATGACCTGTCGGTAACTGGCCGTTGCTGCTATTGAGCTGATCCTCCGTTAGTGCCGGCGCGGCGCCCGTACCGCCGCTTGCGCCCGAATTAGAGAAGCTGCCTGCAGCATTATTTGTAGATGAAATCGCGCTTCCTGAATCGGAAGGCATAAAAAGACCCCTTATGAAAAAGCCAAGAACAAACGCCACCACCACAAACGCAACGGTCCACATGAAATCTACCTTTTGGGGCAAACCCAGTTCATTTGTCACATTTGCCGGGGCCGGTTTTGCAACCGCCTTTTTCACGCCACTCGAAGCAGGTTTTTTTGCCGGTTTGCTGCTTTGCTTTGGAGCCTTGCTCGTTTTGGGGGCATCCTGCTCCTTATCTTTTGAGATATCGTCTGCCAACGAGTTAACCTCCCTTCACCGCCTTAAAGCGTAATTCAAATATCCGTCAAATTAAAATATAACGCTTTACCGTGCGCCTATCAACTAAATATTTTTACATATAGCCCATTTGCAGGCAAAACTACCTTACAAATATGTGAAATTATTCTCTATCTCGCCTATACTCCTACCGCCTGGCCTGTTCTGTTAAATGTGGTATCTTTCAAAAGAGTTCGTGGCGGAACGTTATTTGCCGTTATTTACCTTAAGGTTCTTGATGATCGGCTCGGTTTTCTTAAGTATCTCGGCCTCTTCCAACGTTATGTACTTGCCATCCCGGTACAGGACTTTTCCGCCTACCATTGTCAGAACAACATTCTCCTGATTGGCGGTATACACAAGCGCCGAGTAAGGGTCACGCGTCGGAATTTGGTGGCTGTGCGACATATCGACGACAACGACATCGGCTTCCTTGCCCGGATCGAGCGAGCCTATCGTATCGTCCATGTTTACCGCTTTTGCACCACCCAAGGTCGCCATATAGACGAAATCCTCGGCGGTAAAATCGGATGATCTCGTCATTCCTCGCTGGATAAGTAGACCGATTCTCATCTCATCGAACATATCCATCGTATTGTTACTTGCCGGGCTATCCGTGCCGATGCCGACGTGTAGGCCGCGGTGCAAGAAGCTTGGAAGCGGTGCGATCCCCATCCCGAGCTTGGCGTTACAGCGCGGGCAGTGGGCGATTGAAACCCCGTATCTTACAAGCGTGTCGATATCGGCCTCATCGACCTGGACACAATGCACCGCCAGGATGTTGCTTCCCTCAAATACCCCCCACTCCTCAAGGTACTTCACGGGGCTTACGCCCATGGGCTGCCAAAGGATATCCCCCCAGCCGACAATATCCCAATACTCATCGGAGAGCCTTCCCGAGCCATACTTTACGAAATCATACTCGGCTTTCGAGCCGGCAAGGTGGGTGCAGATATGCAAACCTTGCTCTTTTGCCCATTGGACCGATTTTTGGTACAGGGGAGGCGAAACCGTATAGGGGGAATGCGGGGCAAGCCCAACGGTAAGGTTGGTGCCTGAAACCACATCGGACCACTTGGCTATATCATCTTTCATCTTGGACATGATCTGCGGTACCTCGGTGTGGTCCATCCCGGTAACCTCGTAATAAACGATGCCGCGCAAGCCGGCGTCTTTGGCGGCCCTTAAGCTGGCCCCGCTTTTTGTAATATCCGCAATGGTCGTTATGCCTGATTGCAGCGCTTCAAGGGCGCCTAAGTATGCCGAGTGCACCCAATCCGCTTTCTTAAGCGTTGTGCTTTTTATCGTAAGCTGCATCTTCCAGTCGGCATAACCAAGATCATCGCATGCGCCCCTGAAAACGCTATATTCGAGGTGGGTATGCAGGTCGACAAAACCGGGCAGAATCACCGCTTTGCCAAAATTGACAACCTCTTCACCGGGATATTTTTTCGCCATAGTCTTGAGCTTACCGATGTCTTTTATCTTGGAGCCGTCTACAACGACGGCCCCATCCTCAATCGGCGCCTGGCTTATCGGCAATACCCATTTTGCAGTTAAAAGCATATCTCACCTCTTGTATTAGCTAAGAAGCTATCAGCTATCAGCTAAACCTTCATCATTAAAATGTTTATCTAGCTTAGACCCTTTTACTTCTCAACAAAGTGAGTGCCCGCTAGATTCTTCACTTCGTTCAGAATGACATCTGTTAGGTCTTTGTTTTAAAACTTGCGCTCTAGTGCCAGAACACCATAATTATTGTGTCATTCTGAGCAGGTCCTTCGCTATCGCTCAGGATAAACTCCGAATCTAGCGGGCACTCACAGACTGCTGTTGCCTGTCATTCTGAGCGAAGCGAAGA